>OUNO010004853.1_pt2 | contig 45146 bp, 39 predicted proteins | sample 1779811 | NCBI WGS metagenome assembly OUNO01 (sample SAMEA3914804, study PRJEB12502) | metagenome | biome: forest; material: soil | place: Canada | collected 2010-06-25 | depth 0.3 m
GTGATCCGGACGGGGGCTGTGTTTTCCCACAAGGGTGGTGCTTTTCAGAAAATGGCCACTCCGTTTCTGAATGACTTCGGCGGACGGATCGGGTCCGGGGCTCAGCAAATGAGTATCATTCACCTTGTGGATGTCGCCCGTTTTCTTGCGGAAGCGATTGAAGACGGAACAGCGAATGGAGTATTCAATCTGGTTTGCGATGAGACGATTTCGCAAAAAGAATTGAGTGAGAAAGTGGCTGAACGCATGCACGTGAAGCAAGGACCGGCGATTCCACCCCTTGCAATCAAGGTTGCTCTCGGTGAAATGGGCGGGGTGATCCTGAACTCACAGGAGGTGAAGAACACACGTTTCAGTGACGTGGATTTTCAGCTCAAATATCCGAGCGTGGATTCCATCCTGAAAGAAGTCTGCAGCTGGTATGATCATCCTTTCGGGGAGAAACACGCAGTGTTTTCTCTTTATGCCGAACAGTTCATTCCAAAACCCGTTGAAGAGGTGTTTCCGTTTTTCAGCAATGCAGGAAACCTTGAAAAGCTGACCCCTTCATTCCTTGGTTTTGAAATTCTCTCCCCGGTGAAATCGAAGATCGAGCGAAACACGGAGATCGAGTACCGGGTCAGGCTTCATGGGGTTCCAATTCACTGGGTGAGTGACATTCTGGTCTGGGAGCCACCGACTTTGTTTGTGGACCATCAGAAGAAAGGGCCTTACTCGCTCTGGCATCATGAACACCGTTTCAAGCCGGTGACGGGCGGGACTCTGATTGTCGATCACGTGAGATTCAAATTGCCGGCAGGAATTTTCGGAAAGTGGATCGGTTATCCGAAAGTGAAATCAGATCTCGACAAGATCTTCTCCTATCGTCGTGAAATTCTGGAAAAGGTTTTCAGGGAGAACCGGAAGCAGGCTTCCCGCTCGAGACGCGCGCAATCCCAAAGCAGGGAAATGCATCCCTGATAGAAACGGGTACTGGATTTTTTCAAAAGGCCAGGTGAGCGACCTCAAAAGATATTTGAGTGAGGATTACTTCTTTTGTTCAGCAGCTTTTTGAGCCGCTGGAGCGGTGTTGGTCGCTTTTGTATCAAGCGTGTTGCCACCGTTGTTTTTAGAGTGAACCGCTCCGAGTGGAGTGGTTGGATCTTTTGGAGCCGGAGCTTCTGCAGTGTTTGCTTTAACCGCTTCTGCGGGAGCAGTTCCAGCTGCGCCGGTTGCAGGTGCTGCCGGTTGAGCAGGGGCCACTGGCGCGCCTGGAGTTGCAGGAACGTTATAACCTTCGAAAACAGACTTCTTCAGTTTGCCCGGAAGGATGGTCAAAGTGAGGGAAGTCAGCATGAATACACCAGCGAGACCGTAGGTCATCTTCTGGAAGAAGTTCGCACCACCGGAGCTACCGAAAACGGTTTGGCTGGATCCACCGAAGTTTGCACTGATTTCTGCGCCCTTACCGGACTGAAGAAGAACAGCGATCACGAGCAAAACGATGGCAGAGATATGAATGACGGTGATGAATGTAATCATAGTGGAAACAGCGTATCAGACCTGTCTTTGGATTTCTACTTTGTTGATGGATGAAGCTGAAAAAATCGCTATAAAATCAACGTTTAAGGGTAGAGGCTCGGAAGAGCGTAAAGGTCTGACGCGAATTTCTGCCGTCGAACTCATGACGCGCCGGTTCTTTTTTTGCCGAACGCCTTGAAGTTCAGACGAATTGATCGTTAGGAGTGGAGATACGACATTCAGAGCATCGCCAGTCTTTGCCTTGGCGTAGCCGATTAGTTTTTGCTTTCGTCGTACCAGCCGAAAAGGCCGTGATGGCAGCTGCCTTCGTCGCCCGCGGCGCTCATGTAGAGGTGTACGACGTAAGAGTCAGTGCCGCAATCGACTTCTGCTCTCCAGCTGTCAGTGTTTCCCGGCGTGCCTTCGATACTGGGAGAATAGATATCGCAGCTTTCAAACTTTGGTGAGTGGTTGATGATCACTTCTTTGATTTGATCAGGGGTACAGCGGGCAAATGCGGATTGAGTGATCAAGAGGCTCGTTACGGCGATTAAGTGTAGTGCTTTCATTCTATTTTCTACTTTCTGTGTTTTTCGAATTATTACATCGAAATTATTTAAAATAAAGACAAAACTTCGTTTGAAGCGTGATCTATTGCTTGTTTTTCAATAGTAGCCTTTGGCGACCCCTGAGGTATCGTCTGGCGATCCCTGATCGTAAATTAAAAAGATTCAAGCATCTCTGATCCCTGGTGGTCAGATATTGTGAAGAGGAGTTATTTAAAAAACGAAGTAAAAAACACTCGTTTTGAACGCGCTCAAGACGCTGCGATCTCAAGCCCGGAGTGAGGCGGATATCGCTTTATCAGCTCGAATTTTTTCGGCGGAGAATGACTCTAGAGAAGATTCCAGAGAGCTGACCAGGAGTCGAGCTTCAGGCTTGCGCCGCCGACCAGGCCGCCGTCGATGTTAGGGCAGGCGATTAGTTCTTTGAAGTTAGCCGGAGTGACGCTTCCGCCGTAAAGAACGCGTGTTGCATTGGCTTTGGATTCGCCGGCTGCTTTGATCAAGAGATTGCGGATGAAGGCGTGAGCGCTTTCGGCTTGGGCCGTAGTTGCAACTACGCCGGTTCCGATTGCCCAGACCGGTTCGTAGGCGATGTGAAGTTTGGTGCTCAAGGCTCCGAGACAGGTTTGATCCACAAGGATGAGCTTCAGCTGTTCGGAGAGAACGGACTCAGTCTGATTTGCATTTCGTTCAGCAAGAGTTTCGCCGATGCAGAGGAGAACTTCGAAACCCTGATTCAGGCTGCTGACGGTTCTCTTCAATACGGTTTCGTTGGTCTCATTGAAGTGCTGGCGGCGTTCGGAGTGGCCGACGAGCACTTGCTGGATTCCAATTTCTTCGAGCATTGGACCGGAGATTTCGCCGGTGAAAGCACCCGATTTTTCGAAGTGAATGTTTTCAGCTCCGATTTGAAGCGGGAGTTTTTTATCCGCAACCGATTTCAGGGCAGTCGTGAGACTCACGTAAGGAACATACAGACGCATTTGAGCGTCGCCTTTGGCAGGAATGCTCAAAGCGGAAATGAATTCAGCAGTGGCCTTCGGGCCGTGGTTCATCTTCCAGTTACCAGCAAGCAGGATCGACTTTTGTCTCATGAGTAAAACCTCTACGCCAGATCCGGAGAGGTCGGGCGATATCCGGATTTCAGGATTTCAATTCCAGGAAGGGTTCCGTTCTCGAGATACTCGAGAGCAGCACCGCCACCAGTGGAGAGGTGGTCATAGTGCGCACCCAGACCTGCCTGATTGATCGCGGCAACGGTGTCGCCACCGCCTACAATTTTGATGCAGTTCTGTTCAGCAAGCGCTTGCGCAACTTCGTTGGTTCCACGAGCGTAGTCCGGTTTCTCGAACCAGCCGAGTGGGCCGTTCCAGAAAACAGTTTTCGCGTTGGAGAGGAACTGGATGTACTGCTTGCGGGTTTCAGGTCCAATGTCGAAACCACTGATGGTGTCAGTTGGAAGCAGGAATGGAATCTTTCTTTCGGAAGCTTGAGCAAGGAGTTCTTTTGCTGCTTCGACATCTTCAGGAGCGGGTTGCTTCCATTCAGGGGCGATCTTTTCGCCTTTCGCCTTCATGAATGCATAAGCCATTGCTCCGCCGACCACGACACCTTCAACTCGTTTGAGAAGGGTGTGAATGGTCTGGATCTTGTCACTGACTTTTGCGCCGCCGAGAATCAGGTAGAACGGCTGAGCTGGATTTTCGAGGATTCCGTCGAAGTATTTGAGTTCTTTTTCGATCAGGAGGCCCACGCCGCGTTCAGGAACGATGGAAGGAAGGCGGTAAGTGGAAGCGTGTTTGCGGTGAGCGGTTCCGAATGCATCGGTGATGTAAACGTCACAGAGGCGTGAAAGCTTTTGCGCAAACCCGAGATCGTCTTCTTCCTCTTCCTTGTGGAAGCGAAGATTTTCAAGCATCAGGATTTCGCCGTTTTGAAGCTGGGCTGCCTTGAGTTCGATGCCTTCGCCGACACAGTCATCCATCAGGGTGACATCGATTTTCAGAAGCTCGGACAGTTTGTGCGCGCAGGGAAGAAGCGAGTAGTCCTCGTTCTTTTTACCTTTGGGGCGGCCCAAGTGCGAAGCGATGATGATCTTTGCTCCCTGCGAGCGAGCGTACTCGATCGTGGGAAGTGCTTCACGAATGCGGTTTTCATCTTCAACGTGTCTGATTCCCTCTGCATCTGGAGCACTCAACGGTACGTTGAAGTCCAAGCGTAAAAAGAGACGTTTACCGCGAATATTGAGATCCCGAATTGACTTGAGCCGCATTAGCCTTAGATTCCTTTGGAAGCGATGTATTCAGTTACGTCGAGCATACGGCTTGAGAAACCGGATTCATTGTCGTACCAGGTGATGATTTTGATCAGGTTTCCTTCGAGAACCATGGTGAGTTCCGCATCGATGATCGAGCTGCGAACGTCACCCATGTAGTCGTGGGAAACGAGTGGATTGGTTTCGTAACCCAGGATCCCTTTCAGGGCGCCTTCGGAAGCAGCTTTCAAAACAGCATTGACTTCCTCTTTGGTGGTCATTTTTTTCACTTCAACCGTGAAGTCCACAACGGAAACGTTTGGAGTTGGAACACGGATGGAAAGTCCATCGAGTTTGCCTTTCAAGTGAGGCAACACGAGTCCGACTGCTTTCGCAGCACCGGTGGAAGTCGGGATCATGGAGATCGCGGCTGCACGGGCACGACGAAGGTCAGTGTGAGGAAGGTCGAGAATACGCTGATCGTTGGTGTAACTGTGAATCGTCATCATGGTGCCTTTGACGATGCCGAATGCGTCGTCGATCACCTTCGCTGCCGGAGCGAGACAATTCGTAGTACAGGAAGCGTTTGAAACCACGGTGTGTTTGGAAGGATCGTAAGACGTGTGGTTCACACCGAAAGCCATGGTGATGTCCGCATCTTTGGAAGGAGCGGAGATGATCACGCGTTTTGCGCCGCCCACAAAGTGCTTGGCAGCTGCTTCTTTATCCGTGAAAAAACCGGTGCACTCGTGAACGAGTTCCACGCCGACGTCTTTCCAAGGGAGCTTGCTTGGATCTTTTTCTGCGAAAACAATTACTTTTTGGCCGTTGATGAAAAGGTCTTTTCCTTCAACTTTTACATCCGCTTCCCATGTTCCGTGAACGGAGTCATATTTCAGAAGGTGCGCGAGGGTCTTCAGATCACCCAGGTCGTTGATCGCTGCAACTTTGATGTTCGGACGTTTAAATGCGAGGCGCATTACCTTGCGACCGATCCGGCCGCACCCATTGATACCGATTACAGTTTGTTTTGACATGGTTGAGACTATACTCCCGTGAAGTTTTCGTTGCAAAGAAAATGGGGGATGTTGCGGCGTTTAATCTGTTAGGGTGAGAGGGCCATGGCAAACCGTCTGAAAAATGAGTCCAGCCCCTATCTGAAGCAGCACGAAAACAATCCGGTCGACTGGTTTCCCTGGGGCGAAGAAGCCCTGAAATTGGCTAAAGATCAGGACAAACCGATTCTGCTCAGTGTCGGCTACTCCGCTTGCCACTGGTGTCACGTGATGGCCCACGAAAGCTTCGAAAATCCGGCGATAGCGAAGATCATGAACGAGCACTTTGTGTGCATCAAGGTCGACCGGGAAGAGCGCCCTGATCTCGACCAGATCTACCAGCCGGTTGCCCAGCTGATCACCAAAGGCGGCGGCTGGCCGTTGACCGTCTTCCTGACCAGCGACCTCCGTCCGGTCTACGGCGGCACCTATTTCCCGCCGGCCGATAAATATGGAAGACCGGGCTTCCCGAAACTCCTGCTCGCCGTCTCCCAGATGTACCAGCAGGATCGTCCTGAGGCCGAGCGCCGGGCTCAATCGATTACGGATGTGATTCAAAACAGTGAAGAACTTGAAAAGGTCGAAGTCATCGTGGATCTGGATTCGAGACTCGTCATTGAGGGTGGGCTCCAGAAGCTCCTTTCTCATGTGGATTGGACCGAAGGTGGGATCGGAAGCGCCCCCAAATTCCCGAATGTTTCCGCTCTGAATTTTCTTTGGAAGGCGAGTCTGAGTGATTTCGGAAACGAAGAAACCCGGAATCTTGCCCGCGCAGCGGTCATTCTCGCTCTCACTAAAATGAGACGGGGCGGGATCTATGATCAGATTGGCGGCGGCTTCAGTCGTTACTCGGTTGATGGTCAGTGGTCGGTTCCGCACTTCGAGAAGATGCTTTACGATAACGCTCTTCTTCTTCGTCTCTATAGCGAGGTCCTGCTCCGGGACGGTAAACTCGAATCTAATGAAAAGTCCCTGTTTTTAAGCACTATTCTGGAGACTCTCACGTACTTGAGACGGGAGATGCTCTCTCCGGAAGGTCTCTTTTACACCGCTCAGGACGCTGACAGCGAGGGTGAGGAAGGGAAGTTTTTTGTCTGGACGAGAGAGGAGCTTCAGACCTTTCTGACGAAGGAAGAAGAAGCCGTTTTCTCGCGTGCTTACGGAGTGACAAAAGAAGGAAACTTCGAACACGGAGCCACGGTTCTCTTTGAGGCGATTCCGGAATCTCACCTGACGGATCAGGAAAAAACGCTGCTTTTCAAGGCACGGGAGAAGGTTTTTGCGAAGCGGGAGACGCGGGTGCGGCCCGGACTCGATGATAAAATCCTGATTTCCTGGAACGCGCTTCTTCTCTCCGGACTCTCCTGGGCAGTACTTGTTTTGGAGAAAGAGAAGAGAACGGAAGCGTCTGAGTGGAAGGCGATCCTGAAAAAAGCTTATGCAAAATTAAAAGAAAAGAAGGCTGTTTTCCTTGATGACGAGGCCTTTTCTGCGGCAGCCGCACTTGAAATGACTCGCGTTTTTCCTGAGGACCGGATCGCGCTCATTCAGGACGCCCTCGCGCGGGTTCAGACGATCGTGAAGGACTTTTCCGCTCCGGATGAGCTTGGGTTTTTCTTCACCTCTCACGGGCATGAGAAGCTGATTCACCGGCCAAAATCGATTTACGATCAGGCGATTCCGTCCGGGAGCGGGGTGGCTTACGGAGTGATGGCGGTTCTCTCTGCCCATGGTTTTAACGAGTTTGAGTCCAAGTTTTCATTCGATTATTCCCGTTTGAAAACCATCCTCCCTGATCAGGCATTCGGACTCAGTGAGACTCTGACGAGCCTTCTTCTGCAGGCTCAGGGCGCGATTTCTGTATGCGGGGAGTGGGAGCCCCAATACCGGACTCACCCGTTTTTCTATGGTTCTCAGACCCTTACGGGCACCGTTCAATTCTGTCAGAACCAAACGTGTGTCTTGGATCCGAAAGACCTTCAGATTCGCCTCTGAAATGCGCACCGCATAAAATCTGCAAGTCATAGATCTCCTTTTAAAAGCTGAGCTTGGCCAGCCTCGCCAAACTCTGCGGAAAACACTTGTCTGATTTGTCAGAAATCGGTATGGATAGAGGCCTAACAATGAACTCAAAAACGCTTAACGGTGCAGTCATCGGATACGGTTTCATTTCGGGTAAGGGGCACATTCCTTCTTACCTCGAGCGCTCTAAAAATCTGGGTGACGTCAGAATCGTCGCTGTCGCGGATATCTGCGAAGCACGAAGAGAAGCGGCGAAGAAATCCCTTCCGGAAGCCCGCATCTACTCCGATTATCAAAGTTTGCTCGCCGCAGAGAAGGGGAATCTCGATTTCGTCGACATCTCCACGCCTCCTTGCGATCACGCGGAAATCGCGCACGCTGCGCTTGATCTCGGACTCCATGTTCTTTGTGAAAAACCAATCACCACCACGCTCGAAGAAGCGGCCTCACTCATTAAAAAAGCAAATGACGTGAAACGCGTGTTCTTCCCATGCCACAACTACAAACACGCTCCGGTCGTGAAAGCGATTCGTGATGTGATCGAGTCCGGAAAAATCGGAGATGTCCGTTCCGTGACCCTTTCCACTTACCGCAACACTCACGCAAAAGGCGTGACGGAGTGGAAAACCGACTGGCGCAGAAATTTTGAATACAGCGGCGGCGGGATCGCAATGGATCACGGCAGCCACTCGTTCTATCTGACGTTCGAATGGCTTGGAGCTTATCCAACTTCTGTTACTGCGAAGATGAGCAATCTCGAACCGCAGAAATACGACACCGAAGACAACTTCAGCACCGTCCTGACGTTCCCGAACGGACTCGCGCACTGCCACCTCACGTGGACTGCGGGCGTTCGCAAAGTGATCTACACGATCCAGGGAGCGACCGGTGCAATCACCGTCGATGACGATGACATGCAGATCGCAATTCAGGAAACCACCTCCGCTGAAAACGTTGCTCAGGGAAACGTGAAGTGGAACGTGGAAAAGAAAACAATTTCTTCGGATTGGATGGACGCAAGCCACGTCAGCTGGTTCAGCGCTCTGTTCGACCAATTCAAGAGTGCAATTCAGAACAACGAATATGCCGGTAAGGAAGCTAAAGAAGCTTACCGGTGTGTTGAAATCATCACCCGCGCGTATGAATCCGCGAAAAACGGGTGTAAGGAACTTTCTTTAGGAGGAACTCAGTAATGCATAAACAGAAATTCAATATCCAGGCGCCAAAAGGCAAACTCGCGATTTTGACTCCAGGTATGGGTGCCGTTGCAACGACTCTCTTCGCCGGTGTTGAAGCCGTTAAAAGAGGGATCGCTCAACCAATCGGTTCTTACACACAGCTCGGACGCATCCGTCTCGGCAAAAGAACTGAAAACCGTCACAAAAACGTGAAAGATCTCGTTCCACTCGCACAACTCGACCAGATCGTGTTCGGTGGATGGGATATCTTTCCTGAGAACGCGTACGAAGCGGCTTCTCACGCAAAAGTTCTCGAGAAAGAACTTCTCGAAACTTTGAAAGAACCACTCTCCAAAATCGTTCCGATGAAAGCTGTTTTCGACAAGAATTTCATCAAACGCATCGAAGGCTCCCACATTAAAACCGGTAAGAACAAAATGGACCTCGTGGATCAGCTCCGCGCGGACATCCGCAACTTCATCAAAGACAACGGTTGCGATCGTGCTGTCATGGTCTGGTGCGCTTCTACCGAAGTTTACACTCCAGCAACCGAAGTGCATGCAACGGTGAAATCCTTTGAAGCAGGTCTGCTCAACAACGATCCAGCGATCAGCCCTTCTCAAATGTACGTTTACGCTGCATTGAAAGAGCGCGTTCCTTACGCAAACGGTTCTCCGAACGTTTCCGTTGAAATGCCGTGCATGATCGAACTTTCTCTCGAGATGAACACTCCGATTTCCGGTTCTGACTTCAAAACCGGTCAGACCCTGATCAAGACCGTTCTTGCTCCAGGTCTCCGCAACCGCCAGATCGGTGTTGCAGGCTGGTACTCCACCAACATTCTCGGAAACCGCGATGGTGAAGTTCTCGATGATCCAGGTTCCTTCAAATCAAAAGAAGTGACCAAAACAGGCGTTCTCAACGACATCTTCAACAAAGAACTCTATCCGGAGCTTTACAGCAACATCAGCCACGTGGTTCGTATCAACTATTACCCACCCCGCGGTGATAACAAAGAAGGCTGGGATAACATCGACATCTTCGGATGGCTCGGTTACCCGATGCAGCTCAAGGTGAACTTCCTTTGCCGTGACTCCATCCTTGCAGCTCCACTCGTCCTCGACCTGGCACTCTTCAGTGACTTGGCTGGACGCGCGGGAATGAAAGGGATCCAGGAATGGCTCTCCTTCTACTACAAAATGCCACTCGTGAAAGACGGCCTCCAGCCGGAGCACGATCTCTCCGTTCAGTTGTTGAAACTCGAGAACACTCTCCGGTTCTTCACTGACGAAGAACTCATCAACCACCTTGGACTCACGTACTACGGAGTCGAAGAAGGGGAAGAGTAGACCTTGTTTCTACGGCAGTACTTTCCCATCACCTTTGCTGACTTGAACGGGGACTTGCTCTACTCCTTCGCATTGTTTGGAGTAGCGGGCCTGTTGATCCTGTCTTACGCGGTCAAATCATTGATCCGCGGCAAGGCATCGTATGATCGCGTCAACAAAGACGGGGGTTCTGCCCTTTTGTCCAAAGGATTAATGGAAATGGCGTATTGGGGTTTGCAGCCGGTAGGGGATCTTCTGATCCTTCTCCGGCTCACCCCGAACGCCATCTCCATCCTTTCATTCATCTTTGGTGGAATGACCGGTGTAGCTCTGGCTTTCGGTCACTTTGGTTCCGCAGGTTTTCTCTCTACTATTTCATCCCTCATGGACTCTTTGGATGGAATGGTTGCCCGCAAGACGGGGGTTGCGTCCGATTCAGGTGAGGTTCTGGATGCCGCCGTCGACCGTTATGTCGAATTCTTCTTCATGGCGGGCCTCATGGTTTACTACCGCGACATCCCTTGGCTCATGGGCCTTTGCATGCTCGCACTCCTTGGCTCCTTCATGGTGAGCTACTCCACGGCTAAAGCGGAAGCCCTTCAGGTGACTCCTCCGCGCGGTAACATGCGTCGCTCCGAGCGCGCTCTTTATCTGACTCTGGGAGCGATCCTGACTCCGATTTCAATCCAGTCCTACGAGATTGGTGCTGCTCATTTGAATAGCAGTGTTTATCCGGTTTATCTCGGCTATCCGATGGTGTTCGCACTCCTCATGGTAGCCGTATTCTCCAATCTGTCCGCAGTTCAGCGCTTGATGGCGATTGCGGAACAAGTGAAGAAGAAATGAAGACATTTTCCAAGGCGACGGCTTCGGCGCTTGCTGCCACGGTGGCCGACTTTGGATCACTCACGTTTTCGGTTCAAGTTTTACACGTTTTTTATCCCTACGGGGTGGCGATCGGAGCGTTCCTTGGAGCACTCGTGAACTTCGTGATCAATCGCCACTGGGCTTTCGAGGCACATGAACAGCCTCTTCCTGGCCAGGCCCTGCGGTACGCGGTTGTTTCCACTGGAAGCCTGCTGCTCAATACCTTTGGTGTTTACCTCGTAACGGAAAAGTTTGCTTTGTTTTATCTGGCCTCAAAGATCGTCATCGCGATCGGGGTCGGCGTGTTTTTTAATTATCCGCTCCAAAAGTACTTCGTGTATCAAAAGGGGCGTGGAAAGGTATCAGGAAAAAATCATGAATCCATCCCAACCTAAGAATCAAAAACCTGTTTTGAAAACTGAAATTCCAGGCCCGAAGAGCAAGGCGTTTCGTGAACGCGAAGACAAGTATCTTGCTCCAGGCCTTCAAGGCTTCGCCCTCATGGCGGGCATCACGGTTGACACCGCAGCGGGCTCAACTGTGACTGACGTTGATGGCAACACCTTCATCGACATCATCGGCGGGATCGGCGTAAACGGTCTGGGGCACTCACATCCGAAATGGATTGAAGCAATGAAGTCCCAGGTTGAAAAGGCATCAGTTGGAAGTTTCACTTCCAAACCACGGGTTGAGCTCATGGAAAAAGTGGCTCAAAATCCTCCTGCAAAAGGCGTGAACCGCATGCAGCTTTACTCCGGCGGATCCGAAGCTGTGGAGAGTGCACTTCGTCTTGCGAAATGTCACACCGGCAAATACGAATTCGTCAGCTTCTGGGGCGGCTTCCACGGAAAAACCATGGGAACTTTGTCTCTCATGGGTTCTGATTTCAAAGACGGTCTCGGACCGATGGTTCCAGGCAATCACCAGGTTCCCTATGCAAACTGCTACCGTTGTCCATTCAGCATGCGTCCTGATTCCTGTGGAATGGCTTGCGTTGATTTCGCGAAGAAGCATCTGAAAGTTGCAACCGCTGGAAAAATCGCAGCCTTCATCGTCGAACCGATGCAGGGAACTGCCGGTAACGTGATTCCGCCAGATGATTTCCTTCCAGCGGTAAAAGAACTCGCGAAGTCTTTCGGCGCGCTCCTCATTGTTGATGAGATGATCACTGGATTCGGTCGTACCGGTAAATACTGGGGCTCCCACCATTCCGGTGTTGAAGCCGACATCGTGACTCTCGGAAAACAATTTGGTGGCGGTTATCCGGTTGCAGCACTCCTCTCAAAAGATGAGATCGTTTCTGCAAAACCATGGGGTAACCCATCCGGTTCATCCAGCTCTTACGGTGGGAATCCGCTCGGAGCGGCTTCCGTACTCGCGTCCCTCAGCATCATTGAAGAAGAAAAACTCGTTGAGAACTCCCGCGTAGTCGGTGAGTACTTCCTGAAGAAATTGAAAGTGCTTGAAGACAAGTACTCCTTCATCGGTGAAGCTCGCGGTCGCGGTCTTTTCCTCTCGGTTGAGATGGTGAAAGACAAGAAGACCAAAGAGCCGATCTCCAAAGCTGCTTGTAACAAGGTCTTTGGCGAGTGTCTGAAGCGTGGTCTCCTGACCATGGCCTATGCATCAAGCTTCCGCATCCAGCCAGCGCTCACCATCGATGAAGCGACTGTGGATCACGCAGTGGCGATTCTCGATGAAGTGTTCTCCGTTTGTGAGAAAGAGAACTGGAAAGCGCTTTAAGCCGCAGACCTTTTGCTTTCGAGATCGCTCAGTGTCTGAGCGGACGAAATCAGGCTCAAGTGTGAAAAGCCCTGCGGGAAGTTACCAATTTGTCGCTTGGTAACCGGATCATATTCTTCGGACAGAAGCCCGAGGTGATTTCGCAGGGATAGCAACCTTTCGAAGAGTGCGTTGGCTTCATCCATCCGACCCAGACACGCATAGTTGTCGACCAGCCAGAAACTACAGGCCAGAAATGCGCCCTCACGTCCCGGGAGACCGTCGATTCCGTGTTGGGTGTCATAACGGAGAACAAAACCATCACGGAGCAGGTACTTCTCGACGGCTTCCACTGTTTTTGCAACACGCGGGTCATCCGGCGGCAGGAATCCAACTTTTGGAATCATGAGTGCACTCGCATCCATGACTTCGCTGCCATAGAACTGGGTGAAGGCATTCACGCCGGGGTGAAAAGCCCGCTCGCAAACTTCTTCATGAATTCGTGCCCGCAGGGCTTTCAAGCCGGGAAGCATTTCTTTTATTTCTGGTTGTGCAAAATCAGGAAGTTCCTCAATGCTTCGAATCGAGCGATCGATTGCAACCCAAGCCATGACTTTGGAGTAGGTGAAGTGTTGGCGTCCGCCTCTGACTTCCCAGACTCCGTCATCCGGGTGTTGCCAGACTTTTCCTATGTAATCGAGGAACTGGAGAAAGACACCCTGGGCTTCTTTTCTCGGAGCAAGCCCTCGTTTTCTGCTCATGTAGATGGTGTTGAACAATTCACCGAAAATATCGAGTTGAAACTGTTCTGAGGCAGCGTTCCCGATTCGCACGGGCTTTGATCCTTCGTAACCCGGAAGCGTCTTGAGTTCAAACTCGGTCAATCTCCGGCTTCCGTCGATACTGTACATGATCTGGGTCTGGCTCGGATCACCAGCCGTGACTCGAAGGATCCAGTCCCGAAATGCGGTGGCTTCCTTGATATATCCCCCGGCAAGCAATGCTTCCAGAGTCAGACTCGAATCGCGAATCCAGCAGAAGCGATAGTCCCAGTTTCGGACCCCGCCTAGTTCTTCAGGCAGCGAGGTGGTGGGCGCAGCCACGATTGCACCCGTCGGGAGATAAGTCAGCGCCTTCAGTGTGATCATTGAACGCATGACAGCTTCCCGCCATTCGCCCTGATAGGTGCACTGGGACGCCCATTTCTTCCAATTCGTTTCGGTTTTTTTGAGTTCTTCATCGGGATCCATCGCTGCAGGAAACGGAAGATGTGAGAAATAGTACTCCAACTGAAAAGTGACCCGGTCGCCCTTTTTTACTTCAAAGTATGCAGTTGCGGTTCGTTTTGAAATTTTCAGCGCGGTGGAGCTGCGAATGATGGCGCCGTCAGGCCCGGATACAAACGAAAATCCAGAATCTGCGGGATTGATCCAAGGGTTGTTTTCGCCATATTCAAAACGAATGTCGAGGAGCATCTCTATCGGAACAACACCCTCTATCCCTTCAACGATCCGGATGATTGCACATCGTTCCTGGTTGAGTGGCATGAATTCGATCAAACGGGCTGATCCGGTGTCGCAATGAAATTCGGTTTCCAGAACCAGCGTGTCTTTTCGGTACTTCTGAATGTACTCGCTTACTGTCGTTGTGGGACGGATCAGCCAGCGGCCGTGCTCATCGTACCCGAGCAATGAAGAGAAGCACGCATCTGAATCAAACCGGGGAGGGCAGAACCAGTCGATGGAGCCGAATTTCGAGCAGAGCGCGGCTGTATTCAAGTTCCCGATCAAGCCATAGTCTTCAATTCTTGCTGCCATTTTAACCGCCCTTCGTTTGCTTGATGATGTGCAAGAAAAAGACCAGCAGGCCACGAGGTTCAGCCGTTCACTTCAACTGGAAAGACTCTGGTGGAGAACAATCAGAAGTAAAAAGGAACCGTTCAATGAAATGAAAAGGGCACGCGGAAATTAAATAGGCATCTAGAAATAAAAAAGGGCGCATGGAAATTGAAAAGGCACCCAGAATTAAAAAAGGGCACCCGGCCGACAGGCCAGGTACCCTTTTTGTGTTTTGTGTTGAAACTGAGATTACATCTGAATATCGAAATCGGTTTTTCCAGTGCTGGAATCGATCAGTGCAGTTCCGTCGATCGTAACGGTCACGCTCTGTGAGCAAGAGGTTACGTTTTTAGCATTGGTGGAATCGAGGTTCACACCAACCCGGCCTGGAAGAGTTGCGAAGAACAGTTGTTCCATGTCACTCCATTGCATATTGAGCGTTCCCAGAACGGTGTCCTGAACTTGGGTTGAACCTGCTTTTGTGCAGTGATTGGTGATGGTCGCGCTAACAGCCTCATTCGTGGTGAACTTTTCGTAAGCGATACGGAACACTACGGTGTGAGCGTAATCGGATTTCAGCTTGCCAGTCTGAACTTGAACTTTTCCGTAAAGAACTGCAACGGAAGGTCCTTGTTGGGATTGAGCATCAAATTCATAGGTGTTTGGATCAAACACGTCTTTGGCTTGTGCTGAAGAAGTAATAAGAAGTGCGGTGACTAAAAGAATTGATTTCATCATGACTAAAAACTATCGCCTTCATATCGGTGATGCAATATCTGTTTCTGTTTACGACAGCCCGAGTAAAATAACGCCTCGAGCCACCCCGGGAAAGGGCCCCTAGCCAGAAGCGTATGGGTTTTTTTGTGGTGCTAATTAAAGGTCCTACCGGTGGATTCAAGTGCCAGACTTTTCGTCCTGAAAGAATCGACCTTTTCACGTCCCAGAAGACGTTTCGCCTCAAAGATATTGTGAATTCGGCAAAGAACCCGCAGGTTTTCAAGCTTGTTGTCGCCTCCGAGCGCCCTTGGCCAGCGATGATCGATTTGCAGTTGATAAGTCGAATCACAGCCCGGAAATTCGCACTTTGACCGGGCTCGCTCAAATACAAGCCGTCTGCTTGATGCGGTAATTGTTTTGGTGCGACCGTGTGATGGATCGTTTGTTTTCGGTACAGGTTGTTTCGTTTGGCCGTGACTACCTGACAAAAATATTTTGGATTGCCCCGCTGTGAGGTGAGTGGAGTCCTCTTTGATCGCACGCTTTTTTTCCTGTCGATCCAGTTCCTGATCTACGAGTCTTTCAAACAGGTTCAAAATCTTTTGTTCCGGATTGGAGTGAGAAAGCATCCGGTTCAGTTTTTGAACTTTTTGTAACAAGTCGTTCGGGAGCAGGAGTTTGACTTCGGTCTGATCAGAATCGATCTTACGTATTTTTTCCCGGGGTAATTGTTCGGCAAGACCGGGGAGTTTTCGAAGCAGGACTTGATCGCATTCGTTTTGCGACAGGTTGGTTCAGGCTTCGACGATTTCAGCTTTCGAGATGTCTGTTTTCAAGTGGATCGCGGGCGTCACTTCTGATCCGCCTCTTTTAAAAAGATCATTTTTATCTGCTGCTTTTAATGCCACTTGAATTTTGGCGGCATTGGTAACAGTTAATGCACCGGATTCTAGCTTTTCCTTTACTTCCGGAACGTCATTTAGAAGACGCATGGCCGCGATTCTCCGATGCGCGGATCCTTCACTGAGTCCCAGATGTTTGACGACAAAAGCAAACAGGCTTTCAAAGCCGAGTTCTGCGTAGAGCATTCTGGCGTCGATTTCTCTCAGGTGTTCGATCAAATGAAGGGTGATGCGTCTTTCTTCTGTGGCAAGAGTGCGGACTTTGTTCAAAAGTTCGGAAGAGGAAACCTGTTTTAAAGTGCTTTGCATGAAAACACCCTAGCATGGAATTTTTCAGGCACTTCGCAGGCAAAGAGCAGCGTGTAAAAACGACTTTCGAATTTTAAAATGTTTCGCCGCCGTAAACGCACGAGGCTTGGTGCTGGTGTGGTGTATCGGGCTGAAAAGCAGAGGGGCCGGAATTCAAAATTTCAGCGACTGAAAAAGCGTCAATGAAAACTTTGTTCAAGGAGTGAGTAAGCCCCACAGCGGGGTTTGAAGTTGTTTGTATGGCCAAGTCACTTTTGACGGATTCACTCAAAAGTGACTTGGCTCAAAAATCCTTTGGTTAAGTGCGCATTGATTACGCTCAAAATCAGGCGCTTATCTTCCCTGTTTTGTGGTATCTGGAGCCGTTTGAGTGTCCTTGTTTTGTGCATTGATGAGGGTTTGAACCTGTTTGATTTGCGCGTCGCTCAGGGCCTGACTCGGAGTCGTGGAGTTTGACTTGCTTTCACATGCACTCAGTTTTGCTTTTAGCTGCCCATTTTCAGTTTTCATTTTTGTGAGCTGGTTCCCGGCCGCTATTCCCGAATCGTTCAGGTGGCTTCGCAAATCTGCATTTGAATCCGTCAATTGTTTTAACTGAAGCTGCAATGTTCCAATTTGCTGCAATTTATCTTGAGTGTTACCAGTGTCACTTGCCGGAGTGATATTTTTTGGAACATCATCAAATCCAGAGCAGACGTAATCGTTGCTGGTACCGTTATCCAAGTAGGCAGGTCCCTCTGCTCCTTCCGGACATTTGCACTGAGTTTCGGCTTCTTTTTTAGTAGGCATCGGGACCTCATTCTGGACTCTGCGAAGGAATATTCCTCCCCAAGCCCCCCCTTGGCAGAATTTATGACATACCCAGGAAGCCTCAGCGCTCCTCTCAATCGACAAAAATGAACCGATTAAAAGTGCAATTACAACGGCAGAAAAGCGGCGGCAAGAATATGATTTCATAAATTTGGAATTATCCCGAAATGACAAGAGGAATAATTTCTTGCATTGGAACACCTTTCGCTACTTGATCGGAACAGCTGTCGAAAAACTTGAGAAAATACTCTGTTTTTGCTGATTTTTTTAGATTCCGGCCGGCCCGCTAGCCAGTTCGGGCTTTTTTCAGACCTTTGAAGTCTAAGGGACAGCTAATACCTTTGTTTTCAAGGGCAAGACAGGATGATTTATGAATTTCTGTGACCAAAATGCAAAGAGCGACGAATCGTCTTTTCGGATTCGTCGCTCTTTTGTTTTTTACTTTATTATTGAGCTTCTAAACTAGAACTTTGGGCCTGGTCTGAAGTGAGGAGTGTCGGGTGAATAGAAAATTCAACAGTGTTTAAAGTTTTAACACTTAAACTGATCCCGACTTGATTTGAGAATGGAATCATGACGAATGGATGGAGTCTCAGTCATGAAAGCTCACGATGTAACGATGGAAGTGTTTGATGCAATGATCGACGAAAAGCCGGTCGTCATCCTGGATTTCTTTCGAGAAGATGGCTGAACTCCATCCTGAGGTCTATTTTGGAAAAGTGAACACAGAAGTTGCAACCGATCTCGCGGAAGCATTTCAAATCCGTTCTATTCCAACGCTCATGTGTTTTTTGAAAGGCGAACTCGTTTACGAGCAGAGCGGGATTCTACCGATTGAGGCCTTCGAAGATCTGGTCAGGAAACTGAAAGAAAAAGCAGGTATGGCCGTTTAAAAATGAAAATGCCCGGTCCCTTCTTGAGACCGGGCATTTTGGTTCTTTGGAAAGCGACTACTGGATTCCCGCAATTGCTTTCAATTTGTCATTCACTGCAGCATCACTTTCGTGATAGCCGGATTTGCACTCGTCAGTTGCAAAAACCTTGATCTGCGGATTGGTGCGAACTACTGAAGCCAATGCATCGAGGATGTCGAGTTCGTCAGCTTCATAGGCGCCATCGTGGTTACGGACGAAGTTCTCACCTGAAACGATGGAAGTCTTGTCCGACTTGCGGATTTTTACGAGGAGATCAGCGATGTTGAGTTCGTCGATCGCCTTTTTTGCAGCGTCGACAAGGGGAGTGCATTTGGAGTTCAGGAGCTGGCTGATGGCATCTCTTGCATTGGTTTCGCGAATGTCTCCGAGAGCCACGACGGTCTTTGCGAGTCCATCGATGTACCATGGAAACCAGGAGTCTTGGCCCGGCTCGGCATCAACGGCGCAGCGAGTGTTGGGATTAGACTCGAACGCATTCAGGGCCTCATTCAGCTGGTGAATTGCCCGAGGAGCGCCGCCTTTTACGCCTTGACTCAGGTACTTTATTGCAACCAAATAAGTGTCGCCCGCGAAGCCATTCACGTAGATGTAGGGGGTGGCCATGTAAATGGTGGAATAATTGCCCACGAAATCGGAGATGATGACGGACACGGCATGGTTCAGAGTCGGATCGCTCAGGTCGGTTGAGCGATAGTTCAGGAAGGCCTGTTGATACAGGGTTGCATTGCTGTTCGAATCTGGAGTCAGAAGGATTTTTGCCAGCTCGGACTGCTGAATTCTTCCTGTCTTTGCGAAGGTGTTGACGAGATAAGCCTTCATTTGATCGTCGAGGTCTGTATTATCGATCAAATCGGCGACGAAATCGGGGGTACGGTCATCACCGAGATCACCGTTTAAAAGGTTGATGAGTGTGAGCATGTCAGCACTTTTCTGGATCTTCACGTCACGCATCCAGTCCATTACGAGAGTGGTCTTGGCTGGATTGCCGAACGGACAGGTCATGACGTTCGCCGGAGTTGCATCCTTTTCGGAGGTGCATGGGGTCACACCGGTAGTGGCGTTTTGATTCACCGAATTTATGTTGTTCGAAGGTCCTGTTCCGTGGCCCAGTTGGGCAAAGGTCAAGGACGGGGAAAGGGAGAGGAGCGTGGCGAGGACAAGTGCTTTGGTTTTCATAGAGTTTCCTTTTTTGTTCTGTTTATGGGATTTAAGCCGATAACAGTGTTTTGAGAAAATCCAGAAAAGGACTTCATTGGAAACCAGCAGTTAAAAGACAATGGGAAGTAGTGCAAACGACGTGCCGCGCCACCGCTCTTTTAACCAGGTCTGAGGAGTGTCGGGTGAATAGAAAATTCAATAGTGTTTAAAGTTTTAACACTTGAACTGTTCCCGACTTGATTTGAGAATGGAATCATGACGAATCTGAAAAGCACCCTCAGTATCTACAATTTTTCCAGTTTACCCCTGTTTTTATCCCACTGTTTCAAGACGGAAAAACAAAAAACCCCGTCTCTGACGGTGAAAGACTGGGCCGATCAGATTGGATTCGACTCCCCTGATGTCTTGGTCAGTATCTTGAAAGGGAAGAGCCCGGTTAAAATGAAACTGGCCGATTTGCTCCGTCAGGGATTGAATCTGGATGCTTCCGAATTCAATTACCTGAAGGCCTTGATTCTCAATTCATATTTCAAATCGGAAGAAGAAAAGGCGGCTTTCGAGGTGCTCCTCAGTCAATACCGCCCTCAATCATCTCTGGCAACGGTGATCCGGGTGGATGATGGATCGGTTTTTTCAAGCTGGCTTGACAGCGCAATCGTCGAGATGACCAAACTGCAGGACTTCCGCCTGTCGGAAGACCAAATTGAAAAACGTTTGCGGAAAAAGGTGTCGAAAGAGGTTTTGAATGAACGCATTCAAAAATTGAAGGAAGTGGGATTACTGGAGGAGACCGGGGATGGAAACCTGAAAGCGATTCAAGCAGCTATTTCAACCACTACCGATTATCCGATCGCATCCGTGCAGAAGTATTACACCGAAGTCAGCCAACTCGCCGCGGAGGCTTCCGTTCTGCCGACGGGTGAGCGTGAATTTCAGTGCTTCTCAATGGCCATGAACTCGAAGGAGCTGCTCCTCGTGAAAACCATGCTTCGGGATGTCCGGGCAAGGCTTGAGAATTCAGCCGGGAGTTCGCCCGATTCCCAACAGGTGTATCAAATCAATCTTCAGTGTTTTCCAGTCACTCACGGAGAAAGCGAAAATGCGATTGTTCAAGATCGGTAGATAGGCCAGCTTCGAGATTTTTCCAAAGGGAGTTTATTCGCTCGATGAAGGTTCGACACACGGTCCGTCGTGGGGATGTTGAAGTTTTGCGATAATAAGAAAAGACTAGTTTCCTAATCACACTTCGAAGTCCTTTGTTCGAGCGAGCATCGCCGGACTTCAGAGGGCTGCTCTGCGGGATGTCGGCAGCCTATCATTTCTTACTCGACGCATCAATTCGTTATTTATATCTTATTTAAAAATAAATCGCATTGATTGGGTCGATGATGAGTGGCGAGGGTGATTGTGTGAGAAGTATTAAAAGGATTAACCGGTTCAGCGGGGCTATTTTTTGGCTTTAAAGCCCGGTAAATGCTTCGCTTCTTCACTATGGGCAAGCTTCATCGCTTCTTTTCTTGCGACATCAAAGCCTTTTTCGGTCCGTTCAATCAGGACGCGGTCTCGAAAGAAATCCGCCCATTTGAATTCGAAAAACGGGGTTTCGACCTTATCAAAACCGCCATCTTCCCGGATCATCCAGGCAAGACTTCGGTAAGGATCATCGGCCAGACCCCGGATATCGTAAGGCAGGAGGGTGTGATCGTGCGGACCTTTTCCGAACTGGTCGTAAAGATGAACGAGTTTTTTCGTTCTCATCTTTTTCCAGAATTCGTCTTCATCGTGTTCGGAAAAGTCCTCGATCACTTCGACGAAGACTTCTTCAATGTCCACTTCCCAGCAGGCGCGCACAAGATGGTGGTGATCTACGACGTGGTACTGCTTTTCCCGGAATTTGACGACGGGAACGAGGCGGTCTTTCAAAAACTCATCCTGCTCACTTGATTTCATGCCGGCGAGTTTCTTCACCTTGAAATCAACTTCTTTCAGTCCGAGTGAAAACTGGGTCGGTCTGAGCTCGAAAATGTTCTTCTTCATGCTGCCGCTTTTGCAAGCTTCCGCTTCGCCAGGTAATCAAGGCCGAAGCAGATGATCAGGGCGTAAGTGGATCCCCAGAGAATGTCCAGAATGTAGTGGTGGTTCAGGTACACGGCTGAGAAGCACATGATGAAATAGAAGCAGACCGCATAAATGCGGGAAGAGCCGTAGCGGAAAGCGTAATAGATCGACTGGAGTGGATAGGCCACATGCAGGGAAGGAACGGCGCCAAAGACGTCAGCGGCGCGACCATACATGCCGGTGAAGAAGTGCGTTCCAAGAAGGTCATCGAAGCGCAGGCATCCAGCTGCAGAAGCGTGCGCGGTCAGGTCTGCTGGACCAAGGCCGTGGCTTGCTACATACCAAGGTGGAGCAGCTGCGAACCAGTAATAAGTGGAGTAACCGAGCATGTTCACCCAGAAGAACGCCCACATTGGGCGGAAGGCCTGAGCCTTGATCCAGTCGGGAGATCTTTTTTTCGTGCCTTTGAGTGGAAGCACAAAACAGAAGTACATGGACAACAAAACGTACTGGGTGATGAAGGTCAGGTAGAAGAAGCCGGTGACGAAGTCCAGAAACGGATGCGTGTGTTTCTGCCACCATTCGTTCGGAGTGAGGCGGCCTTCCGCTGTTTCAATCCCGAAGAAGGTTTTGTCAAAGAGGTAAGGTTCTTTTACGTGGATCGGGCCGCGGATGTAATCAGCATAAATCCGCATGCTGTCGTAGATGATCCCGACGAGAAGAAGTGGAAGCAGGAAGCGGAAAAGGGAGCGAAGTCTTGGTCCCATGTACCAGACGAGCGCGATGACACCACCGAGAAGCGGGTGATCCGCGCGAAGCACTCCGAAAAACTGGAGGATGAGGAGATAAAGGATGACAAGACCCAGTGGGAGGAGTTTTTGAAAGAGAGTTTGTCCCTTCCACCAGTTGATCCATTCGTTTTTCAATTTCATGCGTTTGCCTTTTTCGCTTTCTTTCTCAACTCAAGGTACCAGAGGAGAGACGGTAAGGATATCACGGCTGCAAAAACGCAAGTAAGCTCACCCATGACCGCGAGCTTGCCGAAGCTGTTGAAGGCCTGGTTGCTCGCAAGAAGCAGGGATCCGTATCCAGTCACGGTCGTGAAGCTCGACAACATGACGGCTCCACCGGTCTGGTGAAGTGCGTTTAAAATACCGCGTGATTTTTCATGGCGATAACGCTCGAAGATATTCACGCCGTAGTCAACCCCGATCCCGAAGGTGATTGGAAGCGCGATGAAGTTCAGGAAGTTGATCTTTTCATGGAAGCCCAGAATGAACCCGAAGAGCCAAAGTACGCCCATGAGAAGCGCGAAAGAACACTGGGCGATGGTCAGAGTATTCCGGAACAGAAGCACGATGAGAAGGAAGACGGCGAGGAAGGCGCAAAGAGTTGCTTTCGGACCATCTCGGACGATGGATTCAAACATGTCAGACGTGATCGGGAGGGAACCCGCAATTGCGGTTCCGGGCTCAATCCGGTCGGCAGCTTCACGGATTGATCCCACGAAGTGGATGAGGTTTGCACTCTGCGAGAGCTCGGGGCTCAGTGAAGGCTCCACCAAAATGAGTTTGCCGATCGTTCCATCTCGTTCGCGGAATTTGGAGAGGACGAGTTCGGGAAGATCTGTCTGATTGAATTTCTTGAAGGACTCGGGCGAGAGGAGGTCTTTCGCCATTGCCTGTTCTTTGGGCGACATCCGTTCGAGCATTCGTTTTGGGACGGCTTTTCGGATATCGGTCAGAATCTTGATCTTGTCATCCTGATCATCTGGAACGAAGTCGCGGATCGTACTCACCTTCACAATGAAGCTCTTGCTGCCTTCATCCAGTTTGGTCTTCCGGATCTCGTTTGCAATCGGTTCGATATCTTCCATTTTCTTCGGAAGAACGACGATGGGAGCGAGATAGCGTTCAAAAACCTGGTCTTCGTATTTCGACCAGAAGATGGATCCATTTTCGAAACTTCGTTTGTTCCGGAGTTTCTTGAGATCGGTCTCAATCAGGGTTTTGGCATCGAGCTGGTGAAGGTGGGCCAGCGAAAAGACGGTGAAGAGCGCGGTCATCGCGAGCATGGCTTTCGGAAAATGCTCGACCAGCTTCGTGACGGCATTCGTGATCAGGAGCTTGGGTTGATGAAGGCGCTTGCTGAAGAAGCCCATGCTGTAAAACACGACGAGCAGGGAGGGAAGAGTAGTGTAGGCACTGATCCAGCAAAGCACCATTCCGGTGAACCCGATGATCCCGAACTGACGGAATCCACGGAAGCTCGTGAGGACGAGGGAACCATAGGAGAGGCCCGCTGCACCCGCGGCAACGAGAGTGGCGGAGCGAGTCTTCTCGACTGCGATCGCAATACAGTGAATTGGATGTTTGTGTTTCCGGCGTTCCTCGAGGAAGCGGGCAAGGAGGATGATCCCGAAGTTGATTCCGTTCCCGATTACAATGGAAGCCATGAAAGCGGAGTTCGCATTGAGGTAGCCGACCTCAAAGAACGCCACACCGAAGGTCACAAAGGTTCCGGTGAAAAGGGAGATAAGAAGGGCTGTCGTTCCGGCCAAGGACTGGAAGTAAAAGATGAGTGCAATCGTGACGAGGATACAGACGACGCCGGTTGATACGGCAAGGTCTTCGATCAGGGCTTCGTGTTCTTCGATGACGTCCTGGATACCGCCGGTGAATTGAACCTTGATGTCATTCGCGTAATTTTCGGGTTTGACCCGCTTCAGAATGTCATCGATCGCTTTTCTCAGGTTTTTCGCGGCGTCCATCCCGGTCGACGCTCCCGGCGAGTTGACGATGATGACGCGAATTTTTTGATCCGGAGTCGAATAATAGCCGTCTTGGAAGCGGGAGTAGTTGTCGACCTTGGAGGTGTACTTCTGCTCAATCGACTTCAGGTCGAGCCTGGGTTCCGGGATGTCCTTGTTCTCGATGATGGTGAGTGGATTGTACAGCTGGGTTTCGTAGTCGATCTTTGCCTTCACGAAATGCTTGATGGATTCAAGATCCGGCTGTTCGACGAACAGTGACTTCCGTTCGTTGAAAAAGGCGAGTTCCTTGTCGATACGGTATTCGACGCTGGCTGCAACGTCTTTGGGAAGTTTCTGAATTTCAGCGGCAACGTCGTCGACGAAGTGTCTGCTCTCTTCAGGATGATCCGAAAAAATGAGAATACTGATGTTGTTTGAAGACTCGAGGCGGCTTCTGACCTCGTTCATGTCCAGGACGCTTCTCGCCTTGGAGGGCAGCAGTTCCTCAACGTCGGTCTTAAGATTGCCAAAGAGATGGACCGAGAAAATAATCCCGAAGACGGAGAGGATGAAGCTGAAGAGAATCACCCAGCGGGCATGCTTGATGAGATATCGCGTCCAAGGGAGCATGATTTATTCGCGTAGTGTCCTTAAGGTTCCAGTGATTCCGCTTAAGACATCCTGCGCGCTCCGGCGATCCGCCTGAACTTCCTCGTAAAGATAAACGCCGGTATAGTTCGGGCCGAGCTGGGTCAGCACGATATTGCCGCAGAGGTGCTTGATGTGAGACGTGCCTTCTATTTTCTGATAGGAAACGATGAGGCCTTTTGGATCGGTCGCAGTGCCGTCCTTCAGTGTGTAGAGCCAGTCTTCTTTCCAGTCGATTGTGATGAAAAAGACGGGCTTGACCGTGATCTTTTGAAGGGTGTGCTTCAGGAAATCCTTGGTTTCAACTTCATTCACAACCACTTTTGTGTTCGAGCCATTTCGAATGGTCTTTGGATTGAGAAGTTTCTGATACAGATCCTGAACCGATTTATGAACGACTCCGCTCACTTGAGCCCAGTCGTTTTTCTTTTCGTCCGTTCCGTAGTCGGACGGATCCTTTCCTTCTTCATACCGGTCTGAAGAGGGATGGAGAAGAGGAGGGTTGGGTTTGGATGGATCAAAGCAGTTGCTCTCGGCTTGGGCAAATACGCCCATAAAAAGCGAGAGAATAAGAAGAGCTTTCATTTTACCAAAGTAGCGAAGGATCAAGGAACTGACAACTTTTAAACCGAGTAGCGGTGATTCATTTCTTTTAACCATGACGCGCGCGACCGTGTGTAAGAAGTGAGTCGGAAGTGAGTAAGAAAACTGATTTCCATCTTTTTCCTTATTCAATTTTTACACGTACTTACCTCGAACTTCGCTTGACTTGGTCCAGGCTTTCGTCTGAAATTGTATGTATGTTCACACTCATCTCGATCCTGCTTTTTCAAGCCCCTACCGCAATGGCAAATGTTTCTGTGAAGGAAGCTTACCAGGCCGCACTGAAACGGAACGAAGATGTGGCAAATCAGGTCGAACTCGTGAACCAGGCCGAAGAGCGTTACAAGCAGGCAATGGGTGCAATTGCCCCATCTCTGAATTTTCTCGGAAGTTACACCAAACAGGATAATGGATCGACAGCGGCTGCGATTTACCCGACCGATCAGCAAACTTATAGAATCAATGCGACCCAGCCGCTTTTCCGCGGATTTCGCGAGTATGCAGCTTTGAAGCAGCAGGGAATCTTGTCCAGTTCGGCAAAATTCAACCAGGATCAGGCGATGATTCAGTTGTATCAGGACGTCGTGACTTCTTACTTCAACGTGGTTTCAGCAGAACAGGATTATCAGAACCTCCTGAATGAGATCAAAGTGAATCAGGATCGTCTGAAGGACATTCAGGAATTCAAGCGCATTGGAAGAAGCCGGGACACCGACGTTCTGACGATCGAATCCAACATTGCCCAGCTCGAGACCCAGGTGGAAAGCGCAAAGACACTGATTAAAACCACTCGTGCGATCTTTGCCTTCCTGACCGATCTTCCGAACACTGAAACCCTGACCGACACCCGAATCAAAACCGCATCGGTTGAAGACATGAAATCGTTCACAGCTAAGATCAGTGACCGTCCGGATGTTCAGGCAGCGACCACCAACGTCGATGCAGCGGACCGGGGAGTGTCGATTGCCCGCGGAGGACATCTTCCGTCGATTGATCTCGGTGCAAACTATTATTTCGATCGTCCGGGAGCCCTTTCCAACGTGAAGTGGGATGCGACACTCGGTCTGACCTTCCCGATCTTTCAGGGTGGGGTGATCCAGTCCGGTGTCCGGGTGGCGGCTTCCCAGTTGAAACAAGCAGACCTCGGGCTCTCCAAGGCGCGACGCCTGGCTGAAGAGCAGATTGAGACGTTTTATGAAAACGTGGTCGGCGACTTGAGACAGATTCAAAAACAGAAGAATGCCGTGGATATTTCACAAAAAAGCTATGCAGCTGAAAAGAGAGATTATAAATTGGGACTGGTGACCAACCTTGACGTCCTTCAATCCTTAACAGCCTCTCAGGAAAGCCAGCGCCAGCTTGATCGTCTTCTGTATCAGTACCAGACAGATGTTTTGAAGTTGAGTTCTGCGGTGATCCCTTACGGGACCCTTCTTAGAGAGGTCTCGGAGTGATCCTTGACCTTATCCGACCTTTCGATTCGTAAACCAGTTTTCGCATGGATGTTAATGATCGGCTTGCTCGTTTTTGGAGCAATCTGTTACAGCCGCATGGGGATCAGTCAGCTTCCGGACGTTGATTTTCCGGTAGTGAACATCTCAGTCAGTTGGACCGGCGCACTCCCTGAAACCATGGAGCTTGCCGTGGCCGATGTGATCGAGGATGCGGTCATGAGTGTGGAGGGGATCCGCACAGTCACTTCAACTTGTCAGGAAGGTCTTGCGAACATCACCATCGAATTCGATCTGAATCGCAGCATCGATCCGGCCCTTCAGGAAGTTCAGACGAAGATCGCTCAGGCGCAGAAAATGCTCCCGATTGACATCGATCCACCTGTCGTCACGAAGGCAAACCCCGAAGATCAGCCGATTCTCTGGGCAGCGCTTTCCGGTGGAACGCTTCGGGACAAGGTGGTCTTCGCTCGGGACCATTTGAAAGATAACATCACGACCGTAAGCGGAGTGGGGGATGTGCGTCTCGGCGGGTATGTCGATCCGAACATGCGGGTCTGGCTCAATACCGAAAAAATGCGGACGCACCAGATCTCCGTTGATGACGTTTCAAACGCGCTCAACTCGGGAAACATTCTTGCTCCAACCGGTTACTTCGACAGCGGTTCCAAAGAGACGAACCTGCGGGTGATGAGCGAGGCCTACACGCCAAAACAATTTGAAGACATCATCATCCCGACACGGGATGGAACTCCGATCTGGGCCCAGATCCACGTGAGAGATGTGGCTCGTGTTGAAGAAGGGCTTGCCGACATTCGCCGGATCTCCCGTTTGAATGGAGAATCGGCGCTCGGACTTGGGATCATCAAGCAGAGGGGGTCAAACGCCGTAGCAGTGGGACGCGCGATCAAGAACCGACTTCAGGTCTTGAGTACGTTTGTTCCTTCCGGCATGAAGGTTCAGCCGGTCGTCGACTCGACCAAGTTCATCGAAGATTCCACTCATGAACTCGTCTTCACACTCATTCTGTCAGCCATCCTGACCTCCATCGTGTGTTACCTGTTCCTTGGAACCATCAGCTCCGCCTTCAATGTGGTTCTCGCGATTCCGGTTTCCCTCGTGGGCGCTTTCATTTTTCTGTATTTCTTTGGCTTCACCCTCAACACCTTCACCTTGCTTGCCCTTTCCCTCTCGATCGGGATCGTCGTCGATGATGCGATCATGGTTCTGGAGAACATCGTTCGTTACTACGAACAGGGGATGAGTCGGGTGAAAGCATCACTCGTTGGAGCGCGTGAGATCACCGGGGCCGCGACCGCGGCTTCGATCGCAATTCTTGCGATCTTCCTTCCCGTGATTTTCATGAAGGGGATCGTGGGTCGTTTCTTCTTCCAGTTCGGGATCGCGATGTCGGTTGCGGTTTCCCTCTCCTTGCTTGAAGCGTTGACTCTCGCACCAATGCGTTGTTCCCAGTTCCTCTCTCACGGTGGGGAAAATGCGCTCATTCGCGGTGTGAACCGCAGGATGGACGAACTCATGCGCTTTTATCGCCGCGTTTTGACCTGGTCTCTGGATCACCCATGGCGGGTGATTTTTGCTTCTCTCGTCATCTTTGTTTCTTCACTCGCACTCGTGGGTGGCATTCGTCAGGAATTCGTCCCGTCTCAGGATCAAAGTGAGTTTCTCGTTGCGGCTCAGACCCCGATGGGATCTTCGATGGGATTTACTGACAATGTGTTCAAGAAGCTCGAAGATATTTTAAAAACCCGTCCGGAAGTGAAAAACTTCTATAGTGCCGTGGGTGGTTTTCAGGGTGGACTCGTGAATCAGGGGAACATGTTCGTTGTTCTCAAGGAACCGGGCGACCGGGGAGTGCAAGCTCCGTTCACGCACAAGCCAAGCCAGCAGGAGTTCATGGAGTTCTGCCGGACCGAGTTCAAAAAAGTTGAAGGCGTGACCCGGGCATCGATGATTGACCTTTCGTTGAGCGGGTTCTCGTCATCCCGGGGTTATCCGGTTCAGTTCCAGGTTCAGGGGCCGGATTGGGAAAAACTTTCTTCGTTCGCACTTCAGATGATGGACAAGCTCAAACACTCGGGGCTCACGAGCGACGTGGACACGGATTACAATCCGAACATGCCTGAAGCACGGATCATTCCAGATCGCGCAAAGGCTTACAGCCGCGGGGTTACGATCGGAAACATTGCAAACACCATTGGTGCGATGGCGGGAAGCCTCAAGGTCGGTCGTTATACCGATGCAAGCGGTCACCGGGATGATGTGAGATTGAAACTTGAAGACTCCTATAATCAGAGTCCGAACGACATCAAGCGGATCTACGTGCGGAACAATCGCGGGGAGATGATCCCTCTCTCAGACGTGGTCGATGTCGAGAACAAGAGTTCTCTTCTCACCATCAGTCGTTACAACCGCGAACGTGCGGTTACGATCTTCGGAAACCTTGCTGCCGGAAAATCTCAGAAAGAAGTTCAGAGTTTTATTGAGAAGTTGGGCAAGGAGATGTTGCCAGTCGGTTATCACATCGAACTCTCGGGTAACTCCCAGGCCTTCCAGGAGTCCTTCCAGAGTTTGCTCGTTGCCCTCATTCTCGGGATCTTTGTCGCGTACATGGTTCTCGGAGCGCAGTTCAACAGCTTCATTCACCCGTTCACAGTATTGCTCGCACTTCCATTCAGCGTGACTGGAGCGTTCCTTGCGCTTCGTCTGACTGGAATGTCGCTCAACATCTACAGCTTGATCGGGATTTTGCTTCTCATGGGAATTGTGAAGAAGAATTCGATCCTGCTCGTCGACTTCACGAACATTCGCCGTCGCGCAGGCCTTGGGGTGCGAGAGGCATTGCTTGAAGCTTGCCCGCTTCGTTTGCGCCCGATCCTCATGACTTCGGTTGCGACGGTGGCAGCGGCGATTCCAGCGGCTCTGGCTTTTGGTCCGGGAGCAGAAACCACGCGTCCGATGGCGGTGGTGGTGATTGGCGGAGTGACGACTTCCACACTACTGACTCTTCTCGTGGTCCCTTGTGCATACCATCTGCTCTCCCGTTTTGAGAGCACGAAGCACGAAGAAGGCCTGACTGAAGCGCTGAAGGAACTTGCGCAGGAAGAACGCGCCCGTCTCCAACTCTCCTGATCTTTCAATAAAACCGGTTTAAACAGAGCCTCTTTTGAAACACGAACCGTTTCAAAAGAGGCTTTTTTTCAATCTAAGTTATTTAATTGTAAAGATAATTTAAGAAACTGATTGTTTTGGTCAACTATTGAAGGTTAAGCTGAACAGGAACCACATCGGTCAAATTCAAAGGAGGAATTTATGATGTATCAATGGAAGACGATCGGAACGATTGTTCTAGTTAGTACCACCCAATTTGCCTGCGGTAACCAGACTCCTCAGTTTCTGAGATCGGTTGACGTGAGTGTCACGGAGCAAAACTCTGAGAACTTCATCAATCTGAGTGCCGAAGTGAATCTTGGGAATGCGACCTTGGGCAGTCTCTCCATTCCAGTCTATAACCCGCGCAACCAGCAGCAGCTCGGCCTTGTGACTTTCGGAGATGCGGGTGATGGAAATCAGAAGATCACGGTGTCGCTTGATGCGACTTCCGTGTTGAGCGCGGATCCTACCTTGGGACAAACGCTTCCAAACGGACTTCCGATTCCGCCAAGTCTTGGTGTTGCGCAGGGTAGCCTCCTCGCGTATCCGATCTTGAATGATTCCCGCGTTTATGTTGGCGGAGATTTGAGAACAAGCGTCGTGATTGGTGCGGCGTTTACGATTCCGGGCCTCAATATCAGTGGCGTCGGTATCGGCGGAAACCTGTTCTTCTCGCAGAACTTCAGTCCAAGCCTTTTCGGAATGGCTGGAGTCTACTTAAGCCCGGGCTCGAATTCGTCCGGGATCGCGGTGTTCGGGAAATATACTATTCCCGCGACTCCGGCTGCGACACCTGCATCATTGGTACAAGCCAGAGTGGCTGCGACCAGTCTTGCAAGCACAGGCTCCGGGATCAGAACGTTCAAGGTGCATGGATCCATGCCTAAGAGCGGGAATAACGTGATCAACCAAAACATCAGCTCCAAAGGACAAAACGGATTGATGAATTACTTCTACGGTAACAAAAAGGTCATGAGACCTCGGTAAGTCATTACGGAAGATGATTTTGATGAAGAGCAGCCGGATTGTCATCCGGCTGCTTTTTCATTTAAGTCGGGCGATTGATCTCTCGCTAAGGGTGTGAAGATCCGTTCTCGATCTGGCAAAGTGGATTCTTTTCGATTCCGCATTTGCCGGAATCGATCCTGAATAGGGCGTTCTTTTCATCCACCCAGGTTCCCCATTTTCTCAGGAGAGGAGCAACTGCGTCTGATGCGGGCTGTTTCCTTCCGTTGATCTCTACGCTGCAGACAGAACCTTTGCATTCAAGGTGTTCAAACGAGAGGCGGGAGAGATGCTCTGGATTCGGGAGCGACTTGAACAAGGCTTCCGCTTCTTTTCCCTGAATCTCGTTTGAGACGGATTTTTTGTCAGAGGAGAGAGGGTTCACGAGTTCAACCCATTCGTCACCGGCCCAGCGATGAAGGCGGGCTTTTTTCGAAGAGTGGGTGAGGACGACCAGTTCGCTGTTGTTTTTGAAGTTTGCTTTTCCGGAAAGATCGGTTTGAAAGAAGCGGCCGGTCTTGCAATCCATCACCAGCCACAGGGTTTCAAAAAGGTATTCCGTTTTCACAAGAACGAAGGAACCCGCGAAGTTTGCGTGAGTGAGATCAGGCTTCTGGGAGAGAATGTTGTCCTTTTGTTGCTGGGCCCGGAAGTAGGAACCGAAGTCAGGCTTTGCACAGGCATCGCTGGAAACCGGAGCGGGGTACCGGGAATAGAGCGTGTCGTAATCAGAAAGGCCTGCGGAAACCGGCGTGACCGGTTTTGCAGACGGAGCTGAATGTGATGCAGGCGAGGAGAGCGGAGCTTGCTTGTTGGTGCTCTCTTTGGTTTGAGTAGAGGTCTCAGGTGCTTTCACCGGTGCCTCGTCGACTTCAACCCAGGTGTTGTTCGTCCAAGTCTGAAGCTCCGTTTTGTTTTTGTCTTTCTCGTCGTGAAGAACAGCAAGGAAGCTATCGGGTTTGAATTCGAGATCACCCGAGAGCTTTTCCTTAAAGAATTTTCCCGTTTCACAATCGGCGATGAGCCAGAGAGTCTCCAGCATCAGTTCGTTTTTCAGAACGAGATAGTGGCCCGCAAAGTTCGGGTGACTCACGTCCGGATTCGTTTTCTGAATGTTCGTCTTTCCACGCTCCGCTTGAAAATAAGAGGAGTAGTCGAGAGATTTACAGGTGATGGCTTTAGTCGCGGCAGGATAGTGCGAAAAATCCGCAGCGATCGAGGACTGAGTCATCAGGGAGAATAAAGTGAACAGAATCATGTCCCGATCGTACCTTGAAAAAGAGGCGGCCGGGAAGGCCTATTCCGGGCTTATTGGGTCAGAGGAGCGGCTTCGCTTGCACCGAATTTATTTTTAGCTTTTTTGTCAGCCTGGTCAGAAAACCGCTTGGTTGTTTTTTCATAAGGCTTCTTTGCAGCGGGAGAAGGAGCGTTTTCGCCGTAGGCAGCACTGTCACCAAAAGCTTTCTTTGTGCCGTAAGCAGGGCGATCGCCGAAAGCTTTCTTGGCACCGTAAGCAGGGCGGTCGCCGAAAGCTTTCTTGGCACCGTAAGCAGGGCGATCACCAAAAGCTTTCTTTTCGCCGTAGGCAGGGCGGTCACCAAAAGACTTCTTTTCGCCGTAAGCAGGGCGGTCGCCAAAAGCTTTCTTTTCGCCGTAAGCAGGACGGTCACCAAAAGATCTCTTCGCACCGTAGGAAGGACGGTCACCGTAGCTTCTTGGAGCGCGATCGAAAGATCTTCCTCCACCATCCTGGCGATCACGGAAACCGCGGCGGCGATCATCGCGGGTTTCACCCGGAATGTTTTCGCGTTTTTGTGATTCGGAACCTTCGGAAGGCATGAAGCCGCCGTTTCCAACTACACCCGTTTTTGCTTTAACAGGGTTACGGTCCGCGCGAAGTTTCAGCGCTCTGATCAGGAAGCGTGCAACCACTTCTTCTTTATCCATTTCAGCAATGGCCTTGTTCCATTCTTCTGAGGACTTGAGAACCTGGATCATGTCAGAAACCGGGAATGAATCACCGGAAGCTTCACCTTCGAAATCCTGAACAGCGCGCTTGATCTTGATCTGAACGAGATCGCTCTCTTTTGGTACTGGAAGTTTGTTCAATTTAACCTTGGTGGTTCTTTCAAGACGGCTCAAAAGACCGAAGTGACTTGGAGTCACGAGGCTGAGCGCGATCCCTTCTTTTCCACCACGACCGGTACGGCCGATACGGTGAACATAAAGATCGAGTTCACGAGGGAGAGAATAGTTGATGACGTGAGAGACATCCTTCACGTCGATCCCGCGGGAAGCAACGTCTGTACAAATAAGTACATTGACGACACGTGCTTTGAACGATTTCAGAGTGCGTTCACGAGCATTCTGCTCCATGTCTCCATGGAGGCAGTCGGAAAGATAACCGTTGTCGCGGAGGAACTGGGTGAGTTCAACCACGAGTGCCTTTGTCTGGCAGAAGATAAGTCCGTAGAACTCCGGAGTTGAATCGATGATCTTGGTGATCAGGTTCATTTTCTCGTGTTCTTGAATCGCGTAGTAATGTTGTTTTACCGAAGTAGTCACCATTTCAGTGCGGTTGATCTGGATCTGTTTCGGGTTATTGAGGAACTGATCGGCGATTCTGCGGATTTCCGGACTCATGGTCGCGGAGAAGAGCCAGGTCTTCAGTTCTTGTTCCTGAGTCACGGTCTTAAGGATGGTTTCGATCTCTTCCTTGAAGCCCATGGAAATCATCTCATCCGCCTCGTCGAGAACGACGGTTTGAAGGCTGCTGAGTTTGAGGGTTCCGCGCTCAAGGTGATCAATGATACGGCCCGGAGTTCCTACAACGATGGAAACACCGTCGCGAAGGGCGCGAAGTTGTCCGCCGTAATCAGATCCGCCGTAGATCGCGAGTGCTTTAGTTTTTTTGTAACGAGCGAGGAGATTGATCTGCTCACTGGTTTGTTTCGCGAGCTCGCGAGTCGGGCAAAGAATGAGGGCTTGAACGCCGTCATCTTCAGGAGAAATGGTTTCAAGAAGTGGAATCGCGAACGCCGCTGTTTTTCCAGTTCCGGTTGCAGCGAGACCGAGGAAGTCAGTTCCTTCGCCGAGGAGGATCGGAAGAGTTTCCAATTGAATCGGAGTTGGCGTCGTATAGCCGAGCTCGCCGATAGCCTTCTGCAGCTCCGGGCTAAATTGGAAATCGGCAAAGGTCATCGGAGTGGAAGTTTCTGGATTTTTCAAAGGGAGCTCATTTCTATCGCGAACGTTGATTTTGTGCGCAACGTTATCCCTTTTTCTGCCTAATGTCAAACTCAAGGGATTAATTCAATTTGAAGTGGTCAACCGGCTGAATCTCTTGGGTTTTACCTTTGAATTTTCCTTGGTAGATCACTTCTTCGAGCCACTGGATCTCGGATTCTTTCTGCTCGGTGAAGACTTCCTTCACCCAGGATTTGAGATTCGGTTCCCAGCGGTACTGACGAGCCTTCAGGAGATCCTTCGTTTCAAACGGAGAATACAGCGCGCTCACGAACACGGTCGGCTTGCGTGCGTTGTTCAAGAGTTCGAACAGGTAAGGAGTGGGGGATTTTTCAGACGAATGGCTCAAAAGATAAAGAAGCGCGTCCGAATCATTCAGCGCACGGTGTGCATCGGTGAAAAAGCCGTGGTAGATGCTGAGCACGTCGAGCTTCTGGGACGAAAAACCGTGATCATGCCAGCCGACTTGTTTGAAAGAGCATCCCCAGATTTTTGAAGGGGATTCGCTTGCAAGAGCATCAATGAAAGGGCGGTCGAAGGAAGCGTTGTGAGCGATCACGATCTGGCATTTTTTAAGAAGCTGATTCACGTGATCCCAGTCGATTTTCTGGTCTTTCAGGACTTCATCCGTGATTCCGGTGAGGGCAATGATTTCTGGAGAAAGCGGGAAGCCTGGATCCTGAAACGCTGAGTAGGATTCGCCGTAGTGCAAAACTTCACCTGTACTGCGGTTGAACTGGAAAAGGCGGAGGCCGATTTCAATGACTTTGTCCTCGCGCTGGTCGAGTCCGGTGGTCTCCACGTCGATGACGGCACCATTGCGGATGAGGTCGGTATTCCCTGTGGCCCAGGCCTCATTGTAATAAGCGGGAATTTTGAACATTTCGGTCTTTAATTTGCGGAGGGTGATGGTGTTTCCATCTTCCGATTTGCCAATCCAGCGGTGTGCCAAAACAGTGTCTCCCGGGGGTGCGAATCGATGAGCCGATTGCGCTTTTCCATGGGAATTTTTACCCGATTTCTCTACCATTGTAAATGCGTGAGTAAGCTCGAATGGTCGTTGTATATTGTGGAAACAGAAGACGGATCCCTGTATACCGGCATTACCAAGGATTTGGAAAGACGCTTTCAGGAGCATCAGGACGGGACAAAGGGCGCGAAGTTTTTCCGTACCTCGCCCGCTGCCCGGATGAGGTTTTCCATCAGTCGTCTCCTGCACGGAGATGCGCTGAGACTGGAAGCGGCAGTGAAGAAACTTCCCCGCGCGAAGAAGGAAGTCCTCGACAAGATCGAGGCTCGAAAAATTTTAAGGAAATTGAAAACGGTTCGAAAGACCGTGAAGACGAAAAAGAAGGAAACAACAACATGACTAAAACAAACACGTGTCCATGCGGATCCCATCAGAATTACAGCGCTTGCTGCGAGCCTTTCCATCTTGGAAAATCAGCACCGGACACCGCTGAAAAGCTCATGCGGTCCCGTTACGCGGCTTATGCCGCAGGACAGATTGATTACATCGATCAGACGAATGATCCGGCATCCAAAGACGCATTTGACCGCGAAGCGGCTCTCGAATGGTCCAAAGGCTCGGAATGGGTGAGTCTTGAAATCGTGAGCACCCGGGATGGCCTCGCGGGGGACACCGAAGGGGAAGTGGAGTTCAAGGCGAATTACAAGCGCGGAGAAGAGGAGTTTGTTCATCACGAACACAGTCTTTTCAACAAGATCAAGGGCAAGTGGTTCTACATGGATGGCAAGGACATCCGGACTCCAGAGAGAAGAACCGAGCCTAAAATCGGCCGGAACGACCCTTGTTCCTGCGGAAGTGGTAAAAAATACAAAAAGTGTTGTGCCGCTTAAGGCCATTTTGTGCTAAGCTCCGGATCCGATGAGTGCTCAAAATTGTGATTCCTGTGGCAAAGCCAAAAACCTTCTCGAGTGTGAACTCTGTGAGGAGTCCGTCTGCAAATCCTGCGTTCAGTTCGTAGGAGAAAATACTTTTTCTTTTTTGGAAGAAATTCCGGAGCAGCTTACTCATCGCAATTATTGTCAGCACTGTTACGACGCTGAAGTCGCGCCCGAACTCGACAAGTATAATGAAGTGATGGAACAGGCGAAGCAGATCCTTGTGTTCTTCACCGCTCAGCGCAAGGAAATCCCGCTCATTAAAAAAGCGCGCACCAGTTACCACGTTCCAAAATGCGGCGACCGCGATGAAACGATTTTGCGTCTCGGATTTCTCGCCGCTCGCGACGGTTTCAATGCCGTTATCCATGTGGAAGTGAACTCAAGGAAAGTCAGAAACGAAGCGTATCAGACCTCTGAATGGTTCGGCACCGGAGTTCCAGCAATGGTGGATGAAAAAAGAGTCGCACTCCAGGATAAGCAGAACGAGATGTATCGCTGATTTTTTAAAGCGCGGCTTAGTTCTTTTTTGGACCGAAGCCCCGGGTTTTTGTATAAAGAGCGAGTGCCTTGACTGCGAAAGACAAGGCGAAGAACGCAAAACAGACATCCATGATCCAGTCCTTACCCGGGAAAACGTTCCGGGCCAATGGAATGGAAATCACAAATACAATGAAGGATACGAGGGGCGCACCGAGTGCAGCTTTCCCTTTTCGATTCACGGCGACGGGCTTTTTCAGCCCCGGATTCCATTCGAACCAATGTGAGTCTTTCATGGCTTTTCACCTTACCCCTCTTTGTGCTATTTTGAAAGCATGAGAGTTTTAGCCCTTCTTTCCCTGTTTTTCACCGCTTCCCAATCGTTCGCCGTGGGCATCGAACAGCTGGGGATGAAACTTGATCCGGCAAAAGACAAGGCACCGAATCTCGATGTGAAGAAACACGAGATCGTGGGCCTCTGCGATGGTGACCAGTACACCAATGCAGCAGAGCTCGAAGGCTGCCAGAAGAACGTGAGCAAGCGCATGCTTGGGCCCGGCGCGGGTTATCCGAAGATGCCGATGGCTCCGATGGCAGCTCCAGATCAAAAGCAATAGCCGGGCTTACTGCTTCTTTCTTCGGCGACTCCTCCTTCCGACCGAAAGTTGACATCATTCTTTTGTAAATCTTTTGTAACGATGCGCGAATTCCTTCCATTGGGTTATAATCAAAAGAACGCGATGAGTTCCCTGAAAGACAAATCGATATTGATTGTGGAACAAGAGGCTTCCGTACGGGAAGCTCTCATTCAGGCATTTCAATTCAACGGTGCGAGTGTGGTTCCGGCCACCAACGGGGAGAGTGCTCTCGAAGCGCTCAAAACCCGGAAGGTCGATTTCATTTACTCGGAACTCGAGACGCTGGGAGAGAATTACGACATTCTCCGTCTGCTTCATCAGAAGCTGAAGCTCAGAATTCCTGTTTTTCTTTCCACCTCCGGATCCACTTATTCCCTCGATGTTCTGAAGAAGCTTGGAGTGATCGAAGTCTTCCGGAAACCGGTCGAAGTCGATCGCGTGATTCAAGCCATCCGGGATGAGATCGCGAAGAAATCCGGAGAGGGGGCGGCTCCGAGAGCAGTTCCCGACAAGGTGACCTTTCTCGTCGTTCAGGAGGAAGTTTCCCAGATCGAAGTCGTCAGCAACTTCATTGCAACTGAATACCCGAATGCGGGCATCATCGGTGCCATGAGCCCGAAGACCGGACTTCAGAAGCTTGGGCGTCAGAAATTCGATCTCGTCATTTCCGACATCAATCTCGGTCGCTTAAGCGGTCTGAACTTCATTCGCGAAGTGGCACTGGATCCGACGCTCGGGAGCAATCTCAAATTCATTCTCACCGGTGACGGTCCCGCGCCGGAAGAACTCCAGGCTCTGCCCGGCAAGGTGATTTATTGCCCAAAACCACTTGAGAAAGGCTTTTTTCTCGATAGCGTGAGAAAGCTCGTGATCCTTCAACCCGACGACGGAATCTCTGCGCCGGTCAAGGTGGATGTCGAGTTCATTAATCCCTTCATCGATGCGACTCTCAAGGTTTTTGGTTCGGTTCTCGGAGTTGATCCTGTAAAAGAAGCCATCTTCCTTCGTCAGCCTGGAAAACCATCCGGAGACATTTCAGGCGTGCTTGAAATGAATTCAGAACGCTTTTTTGCGAGCATGGCAATCAGTTTTGAAAAGGAGTCCTTCCTTCACCTCATTTCCCGCATGATGGGGAAAAATCATTCCGAAGTTTCACCCGACGTGGGCGTGGGACTTGCGGAACTGTGCAATCAGATTTTTGGAGGTGCGAAGAGTCTCCTCGACGAAAGAGGCTATGCGCTGGTTTCCGCCACTCCCTCGATTCAAGTTGGAAACGGACATTCGGTTAAGCACACGGCGCGCGGTGCCTGCATCGCCATTCGTTTTTCGACGGAGCTCGGTTTCTTCACGATTGAGGCTGTTCTCGAGCCACGCAAGCCTCAGGCTTAGAGCACATGCTTCCGGTAGAATTGAATCGCATCCAGCCAGAACGCTTTTGCGCCTTTCCGGAACGGGAGGGCATAAAATGCATGCCCTTCATTGGGATAAATTTTCAAGCGATCCGTCTGCCCCAGATCTTGCAGAGCCATCGCCAGTCGTTCTGAGTCGCCGATCACCGGGTCGCGGTCTCCGACCGGAACCCAGATTTCAGGGAAGCCTTTTGGAAGAGGAATGCCCTTGTGCGCAAGTTTTTCAATCTCAACCAGTGGATTCGCCAGGCCCCAATCCGTCTGTTCCGGTTGCAGGATGGATTCAGGCAGGTAGTCCGCTTGAATTTGTTTCACACGCTGACGGGCAATAGGAAAACAGCGAGGGTCATTTTCATAGCGTTCAACACCGGTGACATGAAGGTGTCCGCAATGAAGAATGGCTGCCTTGGGTTTCGGGATCGGAAGAGCAGGAACTGAAAGGTGAGACTCAAGAGTGCGGACTTGAAAAAGATGAAGGCAGAGAGCGAGACAGTAGTTTGCGCCAGCACTTTCACCGATGAGAGTGATCCGGCCCAGGTCTCCACCATGAGCTTCGGCGTTTTTTACCATCCAATCATAGGCCTCCATGGAATCCATCAAGCCACTCGGGAAGGGATGTTCGGGAGTGAGGCGGTAATCGATGCAGAAAACCAGAAAGCCTTCTTCGGCTAGCCTTGAGGCTGCGGCAGCGTGACTGTCTTTTGAGAAGAAACGGAAGCCTCCGCCATGAATAAAAAGGGAGACCGGCATTTTTCCCGCAGGCTTGTTCCGGGGAATGTAGAGGTCGAGGAATTTTGAAGGCGCGTATTCGATGTTCCGGACGCGTTTTACGCGTTTTGAGTCAACGAAAACCGGTGAAATGGCGGAACAGGTACGGGAGGCCGCGTTTAAGATGTGTACGAGAAGACCCGGTGGAAGTGTAAATTGCATTTCCCTTATACTTTAAGGGGGTTTTTCAAAACAGGCAATTAAGAGGTCTGAATCTTTTAAGAATCTTTGCCTGAGTAACTTTGATTTCTACGAAATTCGGTTAAAATGGAGAGATGAAGGTTCTCATCATCGACGACGAAGTGGCAATCCAGCAAATCATCTCATTCATGCTGGAATCGCAATTTCAAGCTTCATCCGTAATCGTGAGTTCCGGGAACCAGGCGGTTCAGATTCTCGAGCGCGAAAGAAACTTCGACTGCATTCTCTGCGACTTCAACATGAGCGACGGAAGCGGATCGGAAGTGCATCGTTACCTGGTTGCAAACAAACTTCGTATTCCTTTCATTCTCTGCAGCACGTATCTTCCGGATTCACTGACTTACTTCAAAACGAATCCACCGGACGGCTATGTTCAGAAACCGGATCTGTTTCCTGCGCTTTATGATCTCCTGGTCAAAATGAAAATCGCACAACCCATGGCTCCGAGCGACGAATACTGCCGGATCCGGACCGAGTTGATCCTGAAGTTAGGCCTCCTCAATTTTGATCTTTTTGTGCAAGTGAATCCGAACAAATACATCCATGCCTTTCGCAAGGACGACCTGTTTGAGATTGGCGACTTCGAGCGCTTTCAAGAAAAGAAAATTGGCTATTTTCACATCAAATCATCAGAGGCTACGCGGGTGCTCGATATGATGATGAAGAACATGAGTCGCCTTGTGGATGCAGGAAATCTGACCCGCGATCAGGCGCTGGATCTTTCCACTTCAAGTCTTGAGTTCATCTCGGGCTTCAACAAGGCTTTTGGTTTGAGCAAGGAAGTTCAGGAACTGACTCATGCGACCGTGAGAATGGTCGTAAAAACAATTCAGACCGACGAACGCCTCGCAAAGCTGTATTCCCATCTTTTTGTAGACCAGGACAATTATCTGGTCTCCCATAGTATCGTGCTTTCGTATTTCTGCTGCGGTCTTGCCTCGCTCATGGGTTGGACGTCCGAGATCACCTTTTACATCCTGACGCTTGCGTCCTTTTTCCATGACATCTCGCTTGAGACCGATGCACTTTCCCGAATCCAGACCCTCGAAGAGCTTCAGGGGGCAAATCCTCCGTTCAGCATGGAGGAGATGCACCGGTTTAAAAACCATCCGGAGCTGAATGCGAAACTGATCGACGAACTCGCGGACGCGCCGGCTTATGTGAGCACGATCATTCTCCAGCATCATGAGCTGCCGACCGGGAAGGGCTTTCCGGCAGGCCTTGATGGCTCCAAGATCCATCCACTCGCAGCCATCTTCATCATTGCCGAAGAGCTCGTCACCCTGACGGACCGTAAAAAGTCCAAAGTGGACTTGATGGCTTATCTTCAAGAGAGAGCCAATTACTACGGAAAAGAGCCATTTCGGAAGATCGTGGATACGATGGAGAAATCCCTGCGCAGTTGATCTCCCTGCCGGGTTCTGACAGAATGAACTCATGCTTCTCATTTCCGGACTGAACAAGACCTATCCAAACGGCGTGAAAGCGCTCTCCGACGTAAATCTTAAAATTGGAAAGGGGATGTTTGGTCTTCTCGGGCCCAATGGTGCCGGAAAATCAAGCCTCATGCGCACGATTGCGACCCTTCAGGATCCGGATCAGGGTTCGATCGCTTTTAACGACACCGATGTTCTCAAGGAAAAGGAAACGATGCGCGCCACACTGGGTTATCTGCCTCAGGAGTTTGGCGTTTATCCCAATGTGAATGCCGAGACCTTGCTTGATCACCTGGCGTTGTTGAAAGGCATCACGGCTTCAAAAACCCGCAAAGAAACGGTTCAGCGATTGCTCGAGCTGACGAACCTGCATCAGCACCGGAAAAAGAATCTGGGCGGATTTTCAGGCGGAATGAAACAGCGCTTTGGAATCGCCCAGGCCCTGATTGCCGAACCGAAACTCGTCATTGTTGATGAGCCGACGGCAGGGCTCGATCCGGATGAACGGGATCGTTTTCATAATCTTCTCAGTCAGATCGGGGAGAATGTAACCGTGATTCTTTCCACTCACATTGTTTCAGACGTGAGTGATCTCTGTCACGACATGGCGATCATCAATCAGGGAAGGGTTCTGGTTCAGAGCTCGCCGCTTCAGGCGATCAAGAAGCTTGAAGGACGGATCTGGAGCAAGCTCATTGAAAAGAGCGCAGTCGAGAGCGAGACTTCGGGTCTCAAGATCGTGTCGTCCCGGCTTCTTCATGGGCAAGTGATGATCCGGGCTTATGGAACGGAGTTGCCGGCTCAAGGGTTTCAGGCCAGTTCGGTTGAACTCGAAGACGTGTACTTCTCCCACATCCGTTCGTACGTGGAAGGGTGATCATGTTCTTCAATCTTCTCCGCTTTGAAATAAAAGACCGTCTGTTCCGGGTTTCTTCACTCGTTTATTTCCTGGTTTATCTCGCTTTATCGTTTCTGATCGGATTCATATTTGGTGGCGCGATCAAGGGAGCGACCGTAGGCTTCGGGCTTTCCAATAAACTTGCCTTGAACAGCCCGGTTGTCCTGAATACGATGACCACTTTTCTTGCGTATCTCGGGCTCCTGATCGTGGCGCCTGTTTTCGGGCAATCCATCAACAAGGATTTTGAAAACAAGTTCAGCCAGATTCTCTTTGCGACTCCGCTTTCGAAGCGGAATTATTTTTTCTCCCGGTATCTTGGATCCGCAATTTCAAGTGTGTCGATCCTGAGTGCGATTTCGATTGGGATCTGGCTTGCAACCCTGATGCCGTTTATTGATCAGACCTTGGTTCAGGATCAGCATCTTTCGTACTATCTTGCTCCCTATCTGACGAACGTCATTCCTAATATCCTGATTTTTGGTGCGATTTACATCTCGGTGGTTTCGATCTGGAAGAAGATGGCGCCCGTTTATGTTGCGAGTATTGCCGTATTCACCGGATGGATGATTTCGCAGACCCTGACCCATAACCTTGAAAACAAGTTTGTTGCAGCGATGATCGAGCCTTTCGGGATGGAAGGGGCGAGCCAGGTTACCCGTTACTGGTCGGTTACGGAACAGGCGAGCCGGGTGATTCCGCTGACTGGCGTCCTGCTTCAGAATCGTTTGCTCTGGGGAGCGGTGGGATTCCTGTTTCTGGTTTTTGCATACCTGTCTTTCAATCCCTTCCGATTGCCGAAGGAAAAGGCCGCGAAGAAGACCGACCTCGCAGTGGGGCCTTCGGTTTATGCGCGCTTTTCTCCGATTGAGCTTCCGAAGGTCGAGCTATCGCCCGATTCGTTCAAAGTGCTTTGGGGACTTGCGGTTTCCGAGTTCAAGCAGGCGTTCTCCAATCTTTATTTTCTGATGATCCTGCTTTGCGGGGTGATCTATCTCTTTGCGATCAGTGGAGAGGCGAACAAGATCTACGGCACCGAGACCCTGCCTGTAACCTACATGGTGCTCGAAGTGATAGGCGGAAATTTCGGACTGTTTGTCATGATCCTGACCACGTTCTATGCGGGAGATCTCGTCTGGAAGGACAAGGAACGGCACTTCTACGAACTCGTGGATTCAAAGCCGATTTCAAACTTCCATCTTTATATCTCGAAGCTTCTTTCGCTGGTTCTGCTCCAGTTTTTTCTGCTTTTCGTGATCTTTGTCTGCAGCATTCTGATTCAGACATTCAAGGGGTATCATCACTACGAACTCGGGGTTTATTTCGAAAGCCTCCTAGTTTATCACCTCCCGGCCCGGATGTTCGTTTGCGTCCTCGCACTTTTCATCCAGACCCTTTCGAAAAACAAGTACGTCGGCCACTCGATCCTGATCTTCTATTACGTGATGATGATCTGGCTTCCAGGGCTTGGACTCGATCATCATTTGTATCTGATCGGGGAAACACCGTTCGCCGAGTATTCCGACATGAACGGATTCGGGACTTCTTTTTACCGCTTTTTCTCAGTCGCAGTTTATTGGAGCTTCCTCTTCCTCGGCCTTTCCGTCCTGACTGTGCTTTTCTGGCGAAGGGGAGTTGAGCAGAGCTTTAAACAGAACTGGGATGAGATGAAACGCAGGCTTCGCCCCGTTCACCGGAATCTTCTTCTTTTCTCCGGAACCGGATTTGTCCTCATGGGGGCCTTCATCTATTACAACACCAACGTTCTGAATCCGTATGTCACCCAGCGGGAGAGTGAACAACGTCGGGTGGATTACGAACGGGCGTATAAGTCTTTTGAAACGCTTCCGCAGCCCACGACCATTGCAGTGAAGCTCGATGCCGATCTCTGGCCCGAGCATCAGAAGCTCGTCGTGAAGGGCAAACTCACGCTTCAGAACCAAAGCAATACACCGGTGGAAAAGATCCTGATTTCGAATGAAAATGAGGATCTAAAGCTCGATTCCCTGATCTGGTCAAAACCCGCCACTCTGACGGAAGAGAACAAACGGCTTCGTACGCGGATCTTCAAGCTTGCAACGCCGCTTCAGCCCAAAGAGAAGATTGATCTCGATTATGTGAGCCGGATTGAGCCCAGAGGATTCACCAACGACGATTTCTCAAAAGAGATTGTTCAGAACGGAACTTTCATCAACAACTTCGCAATGGGACCGAAAATCGGTTATTCCCGTGAGCGCGAGATTTCGGAGAACAAGACCCGGCGGAAGTATGATCTCGGGGATCGTCCCCGGATGCACAGTATCCACGATAAGGATTCATATCAGCATTCCTACCTTAACCGGGATGGAAACTGGATCGAATTTGAAGCGACTGTCCGGACTGCGCCGGATCAGATCGCCGTCGCCCCCGGCTACCTTGAAAGTGAGAGCATGGTGGATGGAAGGCGGGTTTTCCGTTACAAAATGGATCGCCCGATCCTGAACTTCTACTCCATTCTTTCTGCGCGCTACCAGGTGACACGGGATGAATGGAATGGAGTGAAGATCGAAATCTATTCTCATCCTGGCCATGATACGAACAACGCGCGGATGATCGAGTCAGTGAAGAAGTCTCTCGATTACTATTCGACGAATTTCACGCCTTACCAGTTCAGACAGTTCCGTATTCTCGAATTTCCACGCTATGAGAGTTTCGCCCAGTCCTTCCCGAACACGGTGCCTTACTCCGAAAGCGTCGGTTTCATCGCGAAGGTGAATTCTTCCGATCCGGAAAGCATCGATTATCCGTTCTACATCACGTCTCATGAGCTCGCGCACCAATGGTGGGGGCATCAAGTGGTGGGAGCAGATGTTCAAGGGTCGACCATGCTCTCCGAATCACTGGCCGAGTATTCGGCACTTCGGGTTCAGGAAAAAGAATACGGTCCGAAACAGATGAAGAAGTTCTACAAATACATTCTCGATCGCTACCTGGCGGGCCGTTCGCGTGAGACGAAGCAGGAGCTCCCGCTCGAATTGAACGAGGGCCAGACGTACATCCATTACAACAAGGGAAGTCTCGTTTTCATGGCGCTCCAGGATTTTCTCGGAGAGAAGCTTGTAAATGGCGTCCTGAAGCAGTTCCTTCAGGATTACGCCTTCAAGGGGCCTGCGTTCCCGACTTCGATCGATCTCGTGGACCGCCTTCGGAAAGCAGCGCCTTCGGAACTGGCTTATCTGATCCCGGATCTCTTTGAAGACATCACGTTCTACGACAACCGGACCGAATCGGTCACTTACCGGAAAGAGGGCAACCAATACCGGGTGACCATCAAGGG
>OUNO011323109.1_pt1 | contig 44537 bp, 41 predicted proteins | sample 1779811 | NCBI WGS metagenome assembly OUNO01 (sample SAMEA3914804, study PRJEB12502) | metagenome | biome: forest; material: soil | place: Canada | collected 2010-06-25 | depth 0.3 m
CGACGGCAAGCTGTACCAGCGCTGTCGTCTGCGTGCGCCCGCGGGCGGAGCGACGCTGCCCTTCACTTACGAGACATCGACCGTGCTCGAGGCCCTCGAGAGCGATCCGAACGCGAGCTACCCGTAGCGCTGACGGCAGCGCCGACTCGCCCGCTCGTCGGCCTCTGAGCCATTTCGCACCGCCCGGCGCCTTTAGACTCGGCCCCGGTAAGGCGCCGGCCGTTCGCGATTCACGCGGAAACGACGCGGCCCGACAGTTGCAACGGAGTCACCAATGCCTATTGGTCACGTTTACTTCGCGGCTCCTGCCTGCTTTGCACTCTTCTTACTCACGAGCTCCTCGGCCTTCGCCCAAGACGCGGCCGCGCTGCCCAGTGACGACGCCGCTAGCCCAACCGCGCCGGCCGATGCTCCAGACACCAGCGCGACCGCTGTCTCGTCGCCGGTCACCGAGCCCCCTACTCCTGCGCCGCCGCCAGCCATCGCGTGCTCTTGGTCGAATCGCGCCTGTTCGTATCCGCACCTAGTCGTCGGCGTCGATCTGGGCGTCAGCCATTTCAACGAAGACAATCCGTTCGGCTTCGACATCAGCGTGGGGTCGGTCTCGTCGACCGGTCCCGTTTGGGGCTTGCGCGTGGGCGCCGAATTCACGCCCTGGTTTGCACTGGAAGCTCATTACATCGGCATGAACAACGCGACGGATGCGGCGCGGAGTGCTGGAGTCAGCCGCCACTTTTTCAGCAACGCCATCGTTGCCGAGGCGCGCTTCACGGCGCCGATTCCCTATGTGCAGCCTTACCTGTTCGTCGGCGGCGGTTTGTACTCGACGTCGCTCACCGGATCATCGGCGTCCAGCGAGCTGACGGGCAGCACGGAGTTTGGCCTGCCGATCGGCGTGGGCTTCAGTGTGCCGCTCTCGCGAGGGATGAGCCTGGGAGCAGAGGGCGTGTATCATCGACTCTTTGGCGAGAGCTTCTCGGACAACGAGGACATTGGCGGTGGCGAGCCATCCAGCGCCAGCGCGGTCCTGCGTTTCCGACTCTGAACGTAACCGCTCGCCGTCGCGACGGAGAGCTCGGTCGATCCAAGGCGACCGTTCGGTTGCCGCGCCTATTTTCGTATCGTCCACCGCTTTTCGACGTGCGGGACGCGCGGGCACCGACCGTGCTTAACTGAGCGCCATGCTCGACCCGGCACAAGGGGCTCACTCGGCAGCGCGTCGCGTCTTGGTGGTCGACGATGACGTCGACCTTGCCGAGGTCTTGGGCACATTGCTGGAAGATGCGGGCTTCGAGGTACGAGTGGCGCTCAGTGCATCGGCAGCCCTCGAAGAGCTGGCGACCTTCGAGCCGAATGCGGCCGTCGTCGACATCCGCATGCCCATCGTGGACGGCTATGCGTTGCTTGCCATCTTGCGCGCTGAACCGACCCTGCTCGTTCGTCGCGATCAGCGGGGACAAGAGCGAAGGAGGCCACGCCTCGGGCGCCTTCGACCATTTCTTCACGAAGCCCCTGGGAACGAGCGACCTGATCTCCGTGCTGGAGAGCACTCGAAGCTGAGTGGCAGACCGTCACAGTGCGTGTCAAAAACGCGCGGCGCGCTCCCTGATTGCTGCGTTCTGCGCTTGGCACGCCGCGTGCTGAAACGCTCGCATGCTTCACCTCGCCCATTCGCAGACGACGACCCAGGCGAACGGCGGGAATGCCAAGGAGAGCGGCACAGCAGTCCTGCTGGCAATCGCTCTGTTCAAGCTGGTGAAGGCGGCGCTGTTGATTGCGCTGGGAGTTGCCGCCATCTCACTCGAACGAGACGCCCACCTGTTGACGTCGCTCCGAGGCTTCGTGAGAGCGCTCGGGCTCAACGCACATAGTGGTCTGATCGATCGAGCGTTTGGCAAACTGCTCGGCATCGATCACCGACACCTTCAGGCGCTCGCCGTCGGAACGTTCGTGTACGCGGCCGTGTTTCTCGTGGAAGGCTCGGGGCTGCTGCTGCGCAAGCGCTGGGCGGAGTATCTGACCACGATCGTCACCGCGTCATTCATCCCGTTCGAAGTCTACGAGATGGTGCACGAGCCCAGCCTGTTGAAGGCTGCTGGCATCGCCTTGAATGTCGCGATCGTCGTCTACCTGCTGATTCGATTATGGCAAAAGCGGCACTGAAGCCTCTCGTTGTCGCCTTTGTTTGGCATCGCGAGCAAAGGCGCAACAGCTGTGCCGAGTGAGCGCAGCATTGCGTGCTTCTTTTGAAACGCCACTACGCGGCAACAGCCTGTTGCCGCGATCTATTTGCGGCTTGTCTCACTAATTTCCGATGTTGCAGCCGCCGCTGTGCCGTTGGCCCTTGTAGGCTAAGACGAGAGGAGAGTGCCGCGTTCTACGAACGAACGGCACGCCGTGCATTGCTGCACTCAGCGAATCCGGATTCGATTGGCGCACTCGCGCTGCGCAAAGAGCCGCGCGCCCCGCTGAAATATGCGCTGATTTCGGCGCTGCTCTTGGGTGCGTTCTGGGCCTTTGCCAGCGCCTCGGATTGGTTCAGCGATGCGCCCTTCTGTTACACGAAGCACGACGAGTGGTCGCAAAACCTCGTCAAGTCCGTCGCACGCGGCGTGGGTCGCGAGGAAGCGGCGCTATTCATCGCTTCCGTGTTCACCGTGTTGCCAGCGGTGTTGTTCGCCGCGCTGACACTGCGCGGTCGAGCCCACCCGCTACGCGCGCTCGAGCGGTTCGCAGCTCAGGGGGGCCTGCGTTTCGCCGCGGTCAGCGCCGCGGTCGCGATGTGGCTCAGTTGGCTCGGCTCGAAAGTCGTGCTCGGCGGCGTCGCGATGATCGACGATGAGCGCTCGTACCTCTTTGCCGCGCGCAACATGGTGTCGGGCACGCTCTTCCGCGACAGCGTGCCGGCGGCGTTTCGCAATCCGATGGTGCTGACAGCGCCGGAATGGATCAGCAAATACCCTCCGGGGTTTGCTGCGATTCTGGCGCCCGGCGTGCTCCTCGGCTTGCCGCGACTGATGCCCCTGCTGATTTGCGGTCTGTCGGTCGTGGCCATGTTCCAGCTGGCAAAGTCATTGTTCGGCCTGCGCACGGCAGTGATCGCGAGCCTGCTTTGGACGTTCTCGCCGTTTCATTTGGCAATCAGCAGCACGACGATGGTCTTCGGCACCTCCGGTTGCCTCGCGCTGTGGGCTGGCGCGTTGGTCGCGCGCGGCCTGCTCGAAGACGACGCGCGCGCGATCGTCGGTGCCGCGGTGTTGAGCGCCGTGCACGTGCTCGTGCGCCCATTCGACGCCGGGTTGACGCTCGCGACGCTGTCACTCTGCATTGCAGCGTTCGGCCCGAGCCGTGTAGCGGCGCGCCGCTGTGCGACCCTTGGGGCCGGATTCGTGCTGGGCATTGGCGGCCTTGCCGCGTTCAACCTGCGCGTGTTCGGATCGTCCTTGGCTTCGGGGTACACCAGCGCGGGCGACTACCGCTTCGGCTTCTTCGTTCATTCGCTGCCGGGCTTCGAATACGTGCACACGCCGCTGCAGGCGCTCGCGCACGTGGTCGTCGCATTTGCCCGGCTCGATGGCTGGCTGGTCGGTGTGCCCGGCGCATTGGGGTTGGCCATGCTGACGCTACTCAACCCGAATCGCCGCGAGCAGGCCGTCTTGCTCGCCGTCGCGTTTCACCTGCTCGGCTACTCGCTCGTGGCATCGAGCGGCACGTTCGACGTCGGCCCGACCTACTACTATTTGGTTGCGCCATGCTACCTGCTCTTGGCCATCCGCGGCGGACTGCGCATTCAGCTGGCGCTGGCTGCAAAGCACCGCAGAATCATCACCCGGGCCGCCGTGACCGCGATTCCCATCGCTTGGCTCACCGTCGTGCCCACGAAAGCGATGCGCCTGAAGGAGCTCGCCACCACCATCGACGCGCCGTGGTCGTTCCTGGCTTCGACTCAGCTGAGTCAAGGCCTGGTCGTGGTGCCACCGTTCAAAACCATGCGCTGCGCCGGCTACGCGCTCGGCTATCCCTACGAAGTCCGCACCCAAGCCGGAACCTTGAATCTCATCCGCCCCGACAACCCGGAAGAGCTCCTGAACGCCTCGCACTACTTGCACTACTCGGGGCCGATCTATGCGCTCGAGCTCGACGAGAAAGCCTTCCAAGGTCGAGGCGTTCGACGCTACGAGCTACGACGGCTCGACCCTTCCCCGAAGATCGCCCGCTCGCCGTAGGGGCGGCTGCGGTTCCTTCGAACGCGCGTCTCGAGATCACCGTTGTGCATTGGCGCGACATCGAGCGATGTGGCGGACGCCGCGGAGCGGTTCAATCGTCTGCTCAGCTAACGCAGGTCGACTGAGCGCATCGCCTTCCACGCTTACAGTCGCGGTGCGCGTCGTCTGCTCAGAGAGCCGCGATTTCAGCCGTAGAATCGACGGTGACGCTCTCCGCATTCAAAATTAGCCCGTAGGGCCTGACCTGCGCTGCCAGGGTAGATTCCAGTGCTGACAAGCGCTATCCCTGCGTCCTGACTGCATAAAATCACTGCACTAAAGCGGGGCGCAGCGCGGCCGTATTCGTACTCTGGATCATGATGCCGGAACGACAGGCCGCCAGTGCGAGGCCGCCTACATTGCGGCCAGGCACGACGCCGGCGCCCACGCCCGCGGTAAGCTCTTTGGCTCAACTCGTCGGCGTCACCGCTTCACCGTCGCACTTCGTTCGGCCGCCGAAGGTCGTTCTCGGCATCCGAGTCAAACTAGTCGCACTGATGGTTGCGACGAGCTTCCTGATCGTGGGGATACTCGCGTCCTATTTCCCGACCCAGCAGATCTCCGAAATGCGCGTCGGTCTGCGTGATCGTGCGGCGATGTACGGCAGGCTGGCGAGCTTGCAATTGAGGTCGGCCGTGGCGTTCAGCGACCAGCAGACCGCTCGCGAGGTCCTGGACGCGATCGCCAAAGACCCGCTGGTCGCCGGGATCGCGTTGTACTCGGAGAACGGGACCCGATTGGCAAAGGAGGGCACTCTGAGCGAGCTCGCCGACGAGGCGCGCCACGGGCTTGGTGAGCTGACGACCTTCTATCTGCCCGGTCGAGTGCTGGTCATTGCGCCCGTACGAAGCCTGGAGGGACCCAAGGGTACGTTCGTGCTGGAGCTGTCGACTCGGTCGGCGATCGCCGCGCGCGATCGGCTGATCCATACCGCGCTCGGCATCGGTGCAGCTGCACTTGCGTTTGGCTCACTGCTCGCGTGGGCGATTGCTCGTTCGCTTGCCCGCCGCGTGAAAGGGATTGCTCACGCTGCTTCGGCAGTCGCCCAAGGTGATTTGGACCAGACGCTCGACCTCGGAGGACCGCAGGACGAGATCGGCGTCCTCGTCTTCGGTTTCAACGCCATGGTTTCTCGTCTCCGCGACCTCATCCAGCACATTCACGAAGCGGCGCGAGAGGAAAGTCAGCGGCTCGAATCCCTCGTGACCGAGCGAACGCGCGAGCTGGACCGGCGCAATGGTGACTTGCGGCTCGTACTCGAAAGCGTCGACCAAGGCTTCCTGGCGGTAGACCGAGACGCCCTCGTCGTTGGAGAACGTTCGCGCGTGGTCGCAGAGTGGCTCGGCCCGTTGTCGGACGGCGATTCGTTGTGGCGGCACCTAGATCGCTTGAGCCCTGGCTGTGGCGCTGCTTATTCGGTCGCTTGGGCACAGCTGATCGAAGACATCATGCCCGTCGAGGTGTCGCTTGCTCAGATGCCGGAGTACCTCGCAATAGACGGTCGCTCCTTGCGTTTCGAGTACAAGCCGCTCGGTGAGGGCAGCTCTTTCGAAAAATTACTGCTCGTGATCTCGGACGTCACCGCGATCATCGAGCGCGAACGCAGCCAGCAAGAGACACGGGATATCTTGGATGTCTCGGCGAGACTACTCAATGACCGTCGAGGCTTTCTCGAGTTTTTCGAAGACACGCAGTCCCTCCTGAAAAAGATCACTCGCCATCGCAGCGATCTGGTGACGTTCAAGAGGGACTTGCACACGCTGAAAGGAAACACGGCGTTGTTCGGCGTGTCGCTCGTTTCTCGGCTGTGCCACGAGGCCGAATCGCGGCTCGAACTGTCGGCGGACGGCTCGGTCGATTGTTCATCGATCGTTAGGCAGTGGGAGCGGACTTGCGATCAAATCCGGCCTCTCATCGCAGAGCAAACGCAGCGAGACATCGTCATCGACGAGCGAGACTACTTGGCTCTGCTGGCGGGCATCCGGACGGGCGCCGACAAGCGCGTACTGGCCCGCATGGTCGACGCTTGGCGGCTCGAGCCGTTGCGCTCTCGGCTCGACCGAGCGGCGGAGCAACTGTCTGCAACGGTATCGCGACTGGGCAAGGGCGAAATTCAGGTCGCCGTGGACTCAGACCGTTTGTATCTGGCGCGCGAGGAGCTGAGTGACTTCTGGTCGGTGTTCTCGCATGTCGTGCGAAACGCAGCCGTTCATGGCCTGGAATCTGCCGAAGAGCGAGAGCAGCTCGGCAAGCCCGCGGTACCTCGCTTTGCGCTCAGGGCGGGTGTCGAACGCGATCGCCTGTTCGTGTCGTTGGAAGACCCCGGCGCAGGCGTGGACTGGGCGGTCGTGCGGGGGCGCGCGGCCGAACGCGGGCTACCGTGCGACACGAGGGCCGACTTGATCAACGCGCTCTTCACGGATGGCGTATCGACCGAGAAGACAAGCAGCGAAATGGCCGGCCGCGGTGTGGGCCTGAGCGCCGTTCGTGCCGCTTGTGAGCACCGGAACGGCACGATCGATATCCTGACCGAGCGCGGCGGGGGCAGTACGTTTCGATTCTCTTGGCCAGTTGCCGAGCTCAAGAGCCTGGTGCGCTTCGACATCGAAGGTCTGTCATGAGCCGTCGGGCTACGCGGAGCGTGATGGCAGCGAGCGCCTTGTTCGGGCTGGCGCTCGGTGCGTGTAACGAGCCCGACGAGACGCAGGCGCTTTTGAGCGCACTGGAGCAGGCTCGTCCTGCACAAAGCTCGGCGCCCGCCAAGACGGAACCCACGGTCGACATCAATCCGCGCTTGCTGCGTCGCTTCCAGCCGCTGCGTTCGCAGCTAGAGGCGGCGGCCAACCCTCTGACGGCTGCCAAGGTCGATCTGGGTCGCGCGCTGTTCTTCGAGCCGCGCTTGTCGAAGAATCAAGACGTCTCCTGCAATACTTGCCACAGGCTCGATGCCTATGGCGTGGACGGACTGCCGACCTCCCGTGGTCACCGAGGGCAACGTGGGACTCGAAACGCGCCGACGGTTTACAACGCGGCGGGCTTCTTTGCGCAGTTCTGGGATGGTCGGATGGACACCGTGGAGCAACAGGCGCTCGGTCCAATCATGAATCCCGTCGAGATGGCGCTCCCCAGCGAAAAACACGGCGTACAGGTGCTCAAGTCGATCCCGCAATATCGAGCTTGGTTCAAGCAGGCCTTCCCAGACGAAACCGACCCCGTGACGTTCGCCAATGTTGGCCGGGCCATCGGCGCATTCGAGCGCCGGCTCACCACGCCCTCACGTTGGGACGACTACCTGCGCGGCAACCAGCGCGCGCTCGACACACGCGAGCTCGAAGGTCTCAAGCTCTTCACGAACATCGGCTGCATGGTCTGCCACACCGGCGAGTTCGTGGGCGGGGCCATGTATCAAAAGGTCGGCATCGTCGAGGAGTGGCCGAATCAAAAGGATCAGGGCCGCTTCGAGGTCACCAAGCAAGAGACCGACCGCATGATGTTCAAGGTGCCGACCCTGCGTAATGCTGCCAAGACCGCGCCCTATTTTCACGACGGCTCCGTCGCGACATTGGACGAAGCCGTGCGTCGCATGGCCAAGTACCAACTGGGGCTGAGCTTGACGGAATACGAGGTCGGCGACGTCGTTGCCTGGCTTGGGTCGCTGACCGGTGAACTACCCGCGGACTACATCAAAGCTCCGACCTTGCCAGCCAGCAGCCCAGAGACGCCCGCTCCCGATCCGACCTGAGCCTTCTCCGCGTCGGGTGTTGCATGAGGGTCGTTCTTCGCTGGCGATCCGACTCGCCACTCGAGTGTTGCATTCTGGTCGTTCAGTTGATGGCGACATCGATTCGCCACTTCGCTCGCAACATGAGAGTTTCTGGCGGGCGCTCTGTTTTTGGCTGAAGGATCGATTCGGGGCGGATCCTGACGCACGGTCTCGGTTGGAGAGTGTTAGTTGTGGTCGTCACACATAAATAGTTAGCTGCGCTTGGCCGTTGACTCTATTGGATGGCAAATCGTCTGCAATTGCGACGAGCAACTGCGCGGCTCGCGATCGTCGCTTGGTTAGGGATGATGCTGCTCATGGGCGCTTCGCTGCTGGCCAAGCACGTCGTCGCACTGCCGGTCTCCGTTGCCGGTGTACGCCTGGCGTCGTCGGTGCACCAGCTCCGTGCTCCGCAGTCTGCTGGCAAATGGCTGGCGGTGCATGTCTTGTACTCCGAGTGCCGTTGCTCGCAGCGCGTCGTTGCGCACTTGTCGAGCAGCGTGCGCCCGACGGGATGGGACGAGGAAGTGTTGTGGGTCGGCCCCGGCGCGTTGGATCCGGTGCTCGCGTCGCGCTTCCGCGTCAGACGCCTCTCGAGCGTAGAGTTGGCACACCTCGGGATCGACTCGGCACCGCTGATGATCGTGGCGAGCCCGGACGACGAGATCCGCTACGCGGGTGGCTATAGCCAACGCAAGCAAGCTCCCGCCTTGGATGATCTGCGTATCCTCGCAGATTCACGGCGTCAGGTCGTTGCGAGCTTGCCGGTCTTCGGCTGCGCGGTGAGCGAGCGCCTGCGACGGCAATTTGCCGGCCTAGGCTGGTTTTGAGGGAACCATGAGAAAGGTCCTCGCTTTCCTAGTTCTGCCCACAGAGACGAGCGACTTCGAGCTCGCGTACTTGGCACGGGTGAACCGCATCGCGTTGCTCTTCTTCGCCTTGCACGTCCCCGTCTTCGCTCTGATCGGGTGGCTGAACGGAACAGGTGCGGGTCTTGCGACTGCGTTGACCCTGGCCGTCTTGGTTGGCCCGGTCATCGCGCACTTTTGGGTCGACAATCCACGCGCGCAATCGGTCATCTTCGGCATCACGGCGATGTGCATGGGCGGGGTCTTGGTGCACCTTGGCCAGGGTCCGCTGCAGATCGAGATGCACTTCTACTTCTTCGCCCTCCTCGCGATGTGCGCGGTCTTTGGCAATCCGTTGGTCATCTTGGCCGCCGCCGTCACGGTGGCCGTTCATCACTTGCTCGTTTGGCTCGTGCTGCCCAGCAGCGTTTTCAATTACGACGCGGCCTGGTGGGTGGTTGCGGTCCACGCGGGTTTCGTAGTCCTCGAATCGGTGGCGAGCACTTTCATCGCTCGTAGTTTCTTCGACAACGTGATCGGCCTGGAGAAGATCGTCCAAGCTAGGACCGGCGAGCTCGACGCGAGAAACCGAGACATGCGCGTGTTGCTGGACAACGTTCAGCAAGGGTTTCTGACCATCGATCGAGGAGGCGCCCTTGCCAGTGAGCGCTCGGCCGCGATCGATGCTTGGTTTGGTGCACCGAGCGCGCAAGCATCCTGGTTCGATTACCTGGCTGGTGTCTCCGCTCATTTTGCCGATCGCTCACGCCTCGCTTGGGAGGAAGTCGTCGCCGACGTCATGCCGCTCGAACTCACGCTCGATCAGATGCCGCGTCAGCTGACATTCAAAGGCGCGCACTATCACTTCGACTATCGTCCGATTGGCAGCGGCGAGCCGTATTCGAACTACTTGGTGATTGTTAGCGACGTCACGACCGAATTGTTACGCGAGCATGCCGAGTTGGAGCGACGCGAAACCATGGCACTCTTCGAGCGGTTGTTGGCGGACCGCACGGGCTTTCGCTCGTTTTTCGACGAGGCCACGGACATGGTCGACCTCGTAACGGAGATGCGTACGTCCGACGCCAGCGTGGTGAAGCGCGCGATCCACACGCTCAAGGGCAACGCCGCACTCTACGGCTTGGCCAGCGTGGCCAAGCACTGCGAAGAGCTCGAGGACCTCATTGCAGAACGCGGCTCGTTGCCGACCGCTGAGGAATGCGCGCTGCTCCGTCAGCGTTGGACGACCCTCTCCTCCGACATCGAGGTGCTTCTCGGTACGCGTACTCATTCAATCGAAATCGACGACGCCCAGTACGAGGCGCTCCTCGCCGCGACGTGTGCTGGCGAACCGGCTCGTTTGCTCGTGGAAAGAGTCCGAGGTCTGAAGCTAGAGCCGACCGCAAAGCGCCTGGCGCATTTTCAGGAACAGGCCAAGCGCATCGCAGAACGGCTCGGGAAAGGGGACACTGTAGTGACGGTAGAGGATCACGGCCTTCGTCTGGACCCACGACGCTGGGCAGGCTTTTGGAGCGCCTTCGTGCACGCCCTTCGCAACGCAGTCGACCACGGCATCGAGCCGACGGTCGACAGGATCGCCACCGGCAAGGAGGAGCCGGCCAGGATCACGCTGAGAGCTCGAAAGGACGATCAACGCTTGGAGGTGGAGATCGCCGACAACGGTCGGGGCATCGATTGGGAGTTGGTTGGCAAGCGCGCTGCGAGCGCAGGCCTCCCGACTGGCAGCGCGCTCGACTTGGAGCACGCCCTATTCGTGGATGGCATCAGCACTGCGGCTCGAGTCAGCGATATCTCCGGACGAGGCGCGGGAATGGGCGCGTTGCTCGCGGCCACGCACCGGCTCGGTGGATCGATCTACATCGAGAGCAAGCTCAACGTGGGCACGACCGTGCGCTTCTCATTCCCTCATTCTGCAGCGCATGAAGAGGCGCCCATGCCCATGCCCCTGGCGGCAGCGGTTTGACGATGAGCGCCAAGATCGCCGCGAAGAATCCGGAGACCGAGCTGGCTTTCGAGATGATGTCCGTGCACGTTCCAGAGGCCGTTGCAGAGCTATTTGCCGGCTACGATCTGCCGGTTTGCCCGTCGACCAACGAGGTCGCTTCGACCACCATCGAGCGCGAGGTCGCGGCGAGCATTGGATTCACGGCCACGAAGATGCGCGGCGTTTTGATGCTGAAGGCCTCCGAGGCGTCGATCACTCGTTGGCTCGACGCGATGGGCATGGCTGGCGGTGATCTGCCCGACACGCTCAGCGAGTTCTCGAACATGCTCTTGGGACGCATCAAGGGCCGACTCCTGCGCGAGGGGCTGCCCATCACGTTGGCAACTCCCACGGCGACCGCGGGGTCGGGCTTGCGCTTCTCGGTGCCACCCGGCGAATCGGTGTGTCGCGCTTTCGAGGGCAACGATTGGAGCATCACCGTGCGCATGGATGCCACGTTCGAAGCCGACTTCGCGATCGATCCGACGGCAGTCGAAGACGCTGCAGAGGCTGGTGAATGCATACTGTTTTGAGGCAGGAGGAAAAGGTAGTGATGACGCCGAATGTGCTCGTGGTCGACGACTCACTCTTGGTGCGGAGGCAGGTTTCAGCCGCACTGAAGGCGATCGGGTACTTGATGTTGGAGGCGGTCGACGGCATCGAGGCGCTTGCGCAACTCGAAGCGAACCCAAACACGCGACTCATCGTGTGCGACGTGAACATGCCGCGAATGAACGGGATCGAGCTCCTGGAGCGGCTCGGAGCCCTCGGCAACGCCGTTCCGGTCGTCATGCTCACCACCGAGGGGCAACCCGAGCTGATTCAGCGGGCAAAGTCGCTCGGCGCCAAGGGCTGGATCGTCAAACCGTTCAAACCCGAGTTTCTGGTCGCTACCGCGAAGAAGCTGGCCCCGCTGCCGGCCTGAGACCTCGAGGAAGATCGTGCGAGTCCTGTTGCTCAACGACCGACGAGCAGAACGCGATGCAATCACGCGTGCGCTGCCGTCCGAGTCGTATCGTGTCGAGGCGATGGCCGAGGAATCGGTGGCGCTGGCGGCGATCGCGCGCGAGTCACCTCAGGTGATCGTGGTCAGCGTTCCGGCAAAGGGCGGCCCGGACTTGATTCGGCGGCTACGGGGTGCCGATGGATCCGGACAAAGCTACGTGATGGCACTCATGGAGGCAGCGCCCACGGGCAAAGAGATTAGCAATCTGATCGCCGCGGGCGCGCACGACATCATGCGGCGGCCCATCATCGAAGCCGAGTTGCTCGAGCGCGTGAAAGCCCCGCCGCGCCTGTTGCGCTGGGCGCACTCCGTAACCAGACCGGCCGCGTTCGATTTCAGCGCCGCGCTCGACCTCACGGCGCTCAACGTTTGGAAAAACATCGGCTGCGTCGTCGCCGAGGATCTCGCGCAGATGGCCGGGCAGTCGTTTTCGGTCTGCGAGGGCTGGCCTCAGCATTTCACCGCCGATCGAAGCGCGACGATCCCGATGTCGCTTGCGGGCGACCAGTTGGAGCTTCGGGTATCGATTGTGCTCGATACGCGCTCGCTCAGTTGGCTCCGCGAAGCGCTGTTGGGTGACCCCGAGGCAGCACTCGATGCCGTCGACGACGCGCTTCGCGAGCTCGCGAATACCTCGGGAGGAGCGATCAAGCGCGCCGCGCTCGGCGAAAGTGTCGTACTGACCACGGGCCTTCCAGTGAGCGACGCCCGCGCCTCGGCCCGCCCTGGCGGCTCCTGCTGGTCGTTGAATTTGGACGGTGGCCTCGGCTCGATCGTCGTTGCCGTCGAGATCAAGCGGCTGCAGAACCAACGCGTTCCTGCCTCGAAGCTCACCGAAGGTATGGTGTTGGCTCACGACATTCGAAACGAGGCAGGCATGCTGCTCGTCCCCGCCGGCTCGAGATTGACCACCACCTCTGCTCTCAAGCTCGCGAAAGTGCTCGGCCCCAGCTTCTTTCTCGAAGTCGCGCCGGCGGCCTGAGCTGGAGATTGGCTCGACCCGCAGGCGTGCAAGCTTGCTCGCTCTGCCGGCCGCTAGCGGTCGAGGTCAAAAATACAAATACGACGCCAACTGCGCCTCGACCGAGGACGGCTGCCAGGCGCCCTCGAGGCCAATGGCGACGTCCTTACCGAGCTCGCTGCTCAGCGTTGCGCGGACGTCGAATGTGCTGTGCAGGTTCTGCGCGGGTAAGTACGCCCAGTTCACCGTCGCCAGGCCGATGAAGCGGCCGGGCAGGCGCGCGCGGACTCCCGCATACGGACCGAGTCCAACGCGCACGAAGCTGCCACCGATGCCGTCGAGGGAGCCCGAGAAGGCCGTGTACGCGTCGGCCATCAGGAAGAGCGCCAAGTGCTCGTCGCGGCTGGCGACGGTGGCGCCGAAGCCGAGATCGAAGCCATGCGCGAAGCAATCGCGACACGCGCGATCGTGGAGGCGCATGCCGAAAGCGCGTGCGCGCCAGGACAGCGCGTGCTCGTCGCGTGTCAGCGGGTTCAGTGCGACGAGCTCGGCGAAGGTCAGTCGGTCGAGCGTGAACGATTGCTCGCCGAAATCATAACGTAGGCGTGTATCGAGGAACTGCACCTGAGACAGCTCGGGCTCGCCTTCGGGGGGATCGCTGAAATCATGCAGGGCGAGGCGGTAGCCGAGCGTTGCGAAGCTGCTGCCATATTGCGAGGTGATGCCGGTGCCGATCGTGATGCGCATCGAGCCTGCGCCGCGTTCGGGGGCTTTGTCGTACGGCACGGGCGCTAGGTCGACGCCTGCGCGCCGCTGACTACGGAGCGACGGCCGATAGCGCGTGGCCCGCACCAAGCCGGGCTGGGCGACGATGGCCTTGATCGTGTCTTTGGGCAGCACGACGAAGTTCAAGTGATCGACCAAATCGATGCGTGGCGCGGCGGCTTCGAGCGTGGCAAGCACGTGGTACGAGCAGTTCTTCGTCATGTAGTAATAATCCATGTGCGTGACGGAGAGCTCCCACAGGTGCAGCGTGAGCAGCTGCACTTCGGAATCGGTTAGGCGGAGCTCGTATTCCCAGAGGTCGCGCGCTTCGGCGTTGCCGTATTCGTGGGCCTTGGAGGCGAACGAGTGAAAGCGAAACACGCCCGGAAACAGCCCCGTTAGCCCCTTGAAGCCGTACAGCAGCGGATTATCGGTATCGGTGTTGGCGGCGTACTCCACGCTGTGGTCGAGCGCCTCGTCCGGTGTCATCACGCCAGGCGCGCGCCGCTTTTTCAAACGCAAGAACGTGTGCCCGAACGCCGAGGCCGGGTTGTTCAAGTAGTTCGCGGCGTACACCACGCTGACCGATTCTGGATCCAGGTCGCGCACGAAGCGCGTCAGCGCAGGGCACGCGATGGGCGGCAGCGTAGCCGCAAAGTGCAGCCACTGATCGAGCAGCCGAAAACGCGCCGGGAAGCGACAGCGCGCATGCTCGTCCTCGTGGCCAGGCCGCGCAGGCTCAAGGAACCCGTGCACCGTGGCCGCGAGCTCGGCCTGTGGATCTCGCGCCCCGTTCGGCGCGAGGAAGAACGCCTTGCCATCGATTTGGCTCGCCGGGAGGCCGTGCTCGTTCGGCCGATAGTGTAGCAGGCGCCACCAAAGACGTGAGCGCGACAGGGTGAGCCGTTTGGCCTCTGCGAGCAGCGATGCCTCCAGGGGGCGAACGGCTTGCGCCGGCTCCGCCAACGCCGAGAGCGGTAGCGTGAGCAGCACGCAGCTCAGCGAAAGCAGACGAGTCAGCCAGCGCTGGGCGCCGTAGCCACTCATGCCAGCTCGCGATCTCGTCACGTGCGCCGAACGTAGCCGGTTAGCGCGACGCTGCCGATCTCCGACGCCCCTCGGCGGCGCGCGCCGCTCGAAGTGACCCGAAATCCGAGGCAAACGCTGGGGCGAATTTGTGCAAGGCGGCGCGCGGGACGCTCGAGCGGGCCTCGGCGAACAAAAAATGGAGCTACGGAGAGTGCAGAGCGCGCCTTTCGAGCGCCGGTTTGCACTCCATTCCTGAGTTTGCTGAAACGTCGCTTTGCGCGTCGGCGAAACACGCAACGCTTCACGTGGCACCCTCGAGTGTTACTCAGCGCATGTTTCGAGCGTCTCTCAAACTCGTCTGCAGGGTCCCTACTTGCTCGCAGAAGCGGCACGCTCGCGCGTTGCAAACCAGCGAGCGCCGCTGCCGCGCCGCGTTTCCGCCGTGTAAACCCAAAGGGTGAGTGGCTCGAAAACGCGTGCAACGCGCAGATTGTGTAGCTCTGGCGGGGCGCGATTCCGTCCAGAAAAGGCGCGTGATCGTGGCGAACGAAAATGCCAGCGTGAGCCGTGAGCTCGCTCGAGCTCACTCATCGCAACCAAGAACGACTCGGAGGTTCGCTTGAATCGTTGTCTCGCATTCGCTGTGCTGCTGGCGGCTGCTTCGCTCTGCGAAGCGTGTTCGGGGGGTGACTTGGGTGTGACGTCCCCGCCTTCGCTCGGCAGCGCCGGCGCTGCAGCGTCGAGTCCTGCTGCTGGCGGGAGCGGTAGCGCGGGCGCTCCTGTAACGATGCCGACCGGCGGCGCTGCACCGACGGTCCCATTGGGGGCCGGCGGGGTGTCCGCGACGGCGGGTTTCGGCGGAGGCGGCGCGGGCGGAACCAGCGGAAACGCTGGAAATGCCGGAAATGCCGGGACCGCGGGCGCCTCCAGCACGCTCGCGGACGATCCGGGCAGCGACGGCGACGGCATCTTCCAAATCTCATCGCCCTATCAGGCTGCGCCCGAATTCAAGCGCGCCGACGGCGTGCCACAGGGCAAGACGTTCTCGTTCACGTTCAAGGCTAGCGACAGCAAGATCTATCCGAAGGCGATCGATCGCAAGATCGCCGTGTACGTGCCCGCACAATACCGCACCGGCAGCCTCGCGGCGGTGATGGTCTTTCAAGACGGCACCGACTTCTTTGGCTTCGACAGCTCGGTGCCCCCGGTGCTCGACAACTTGATTGCACAGAACAAGATCCCGCCGCTGGTCGCCGTGTTCGCGGGCAACGGCGGTGGCGACTACATCGGCAGCGAGCGCGGCTTGGAGTACGACACCGTGTCCGGCCTGTATGCACAATGGGTCGACGGCGAGCTCTTCCCGCGCGTCGAACAAGAGATCAAGACGCGCCTGCCCGATCAAGCCGTCACCTTCACCAAGAACCCGGAGGGCCGTGCAGCCGTGGGCGGCAGCTCGGGCGGCGCCGCTTCGTTCTCGATGGCCTGGTGGCGCTCGGATCTATTCCGGCGCGTGATCACGTTCTCCGGCACGTACGTGAATCAGGTCGCAGCCGGGACACCGTTCAAGCACGGCGCGTGGGTCTATCACGACATCGATCCGTGGCAGGACTCGGCGCCCAACGGCTTGATCGTGGCCTTCTGCGAGCAGGCAGACGGCAGCAAAACCTCGAGTGCCGTGGAAGCCTGCGATACGCCGCTGTCCCGCTCCGCGTGCGAACAAGTGAGCGGCTGCGCCTGGAACACGAACAAGAACAAACCGATTCGCATCTGGCACGAAGCCGGCTCCAACGACCTCGGCGCCGGTGACGATTGGTCGAGCTACCGCAACTTCCACCTCGCCAACCAACGCATGGCCAAAGCCCTCCAAGCTCGCGGCTACCACTTCCACTTCGACGACGCGAAGAACGCCGGCCATGTCGATCAGGGGCCGCTGAAGCAAACGTTGCCGACGGCGCTGACCTGGTTGTGGCGGGGGTACCGGGCTGGGACTTGAGCGAGCGCTTGGGTCAGGGCGGGTCTTCGTAGAGACCCGCGCCCGCTTTCGTCAACGTCCGCCGCGCGCCTGGCGTGGCTTGCGCTCCGGCGGACGTGCTGGTCGATGCTCACGAACGGTTCGCGGCAGCGATCCTCATCGGCATGCCCGTCCTTGGCCGAGGGCGCTCCGCCGAGCGCAACGCCACACGCACACCACCAAAAAAGCCGTCGCCGTGCCACGCCCGATGTACGTCGATGCGTGACGTCGGCCGGCATTCCGAGCGTCGAGCCACAAAGTCTTTTCCGCGACGCGCCCGTTGGGCTCCGGACACTAAGGGGCGATGCTCAAGCCCCTGGCGCTCGCTGTTTTGCTCTTTTCCTCGGCTTTGGTGGCGTGCAGCAGCGACAGCGCTCCCGGTTCAGCGAGCGCTGGTTCGGCAGGTGCCACTGTTGCAGGAGCGGGGGGCTCGGCGGCGGGTGCAACCGCGGCCGGTGCGAGCGGCGCGGCGACCACGGGCGGCACCGGTGGTGGTGGCGGGTCGAGCGCAGGCGCGGGCGGCGTATTGGCCGGTGCGGGTGGCGCAGCTGCCGGTGCGGGTGGCGCAGCTGCCGGTGCGGGCGGAAGCAGCGGCGCGGTCGCCTTGGGCGGCGCTGCCGGCATGGTGAACACGCTGCCCACGGACTACAAGGGCACCCCCTTCACTGCGTTGAAGATCCCCGGACGCATCAACGCCTGCGATTACGATCGCGGCGGCGCAGGCGTTGCCTGGTGTCACGACAAGGGCAATTGCGGCGCGGGTACGGTCACCGGTGACTACCCGCAGGCCAGCGGCATCTACCGTCCGGCCATGCCGGTGACCGATAAGATTTGCAGCGGTGCGGCGTGCCCGGACAACGTCGGCGTGTGCCGCATGAATCCGAGCAAGCCCGACAACACCATCGACGGCCAAGCCATGCCCGCGACCGACACGTACCTCTGCTACAGCGTCGCGGGTGAGTGGACAAAGTACACCGTGAGTGTCGAACAAGCGGGCACCTATGCCGTGGGCGGCACCATGGCCGTGCCGCAAAACGGCGCCGTGAACCTTTCGTTCGGCAATGGCATCAGCACCGGAGATCTGCAGCTCGCCATCACTTCGACCGCGCACTCCGGATCGGGCGAGAACTATCACTCGTGGGAGACGCGCATGAACCTCGCCACCGTGACCTTCCCGTCCGCCGGCACCTACCTGATGACGCTCACCCAGGTCGGCCGCTTCAATGCCGACAATTTCACGTTTACCAAGATGTGAGCCGCTGAGCCCGGGCCGTTGACAGCGGCGGTCCAGGACCCAAATTGCGGGGGTGAATATCGCCTGCGCCGCCTGCTCTCGTGAGAACCGCCTCCCTGCCGCGCGCCTGTTGGACAAGGCGCGCTGCGCGGCCTGCAAACAGCCGCTCCTGCCGCTGTCGCGCCCGATCGCGATCTCCAGCGTGGCTGACTTCGACGAGCTGGTGCGGGACGCGAAGGCGCCGGTGCTGGTCGACTTTTGGGCAGCATGGTGCGGCCCCTGCCGCATGGTCGCGCCCGAGGTCGAAAAGCTCGCCGCGAGCCGCTCCGGCCGCGTGATCGCCGTCAAAGTGGACACGGACGCCCAGCCAGCACTGAGCGCCCGCTTCGGCATTCAAAGCATCCCGACGCTCATGGTCTTCCGCGGCGGCAAAGAAGCCGCGCGCGTCAGCGGCGCCCTGAAAGCAAACGACATCGCCGCGCGCCTCGGCGTGTGACGCTCGAGCCTTGCGCACGCTGCGTCCCTGCTATTCGAGGCATGCCGCCAACGCCGCGGCCAAGCGTTCGGTCAGGCGTCGGCGCGCGCGGCGTTCGAGCGCTTCGACCCCGAGCTGCTGCGCCGCAAGATCCGCGTGAACAGCCTGTCGCCCGGCCCTATCGAAACGCGGCTCACGTACGAAGCTAGCTCGCGCCCCGAAGTGCGCGCCTACGTCGAAGACCAGCTGGTACCGATGAAGCGCTGGGGCCAGCCCGAGGAAGTCGCTGAAGCGGTCTCGTTCTTGGCTTCGAGCGCGTCGAGCTTCACCACCGGTGCCGACCTGACGGTCGATGGCGGCATGGCCCACGCTTGAGCCGATTGGCGCTCAATCACGCGCAATGTGCAGGAACTGATCGATGATCGCGTAGTGATCTTCGAAGAGCTCGCCCGCCATTGCGGCCAGCGTCGAGAGCGGAAACCAGCGTGCGGCTTGGGCGTCGTCTGCGCCCGCGACGTTCGGTAGCGCGCCGCCCGGCAGCTCGAAATGATGCACGTGAGTGATGGTGCGCCCGCGTTGGCTGCGTTGCGGGTGGTCGAACACGCGGACGCTCTGGAACACGCGACGCAGCTCGGCTTCGCTGACGACAATGCCCGTTTCTTCGTGCAGCTCGCGAATGGCGGCCGTGAGCAGGCGCTCGGAGCCTTCCAGGAAGCCACCGGGAAGCGCCCACAGGCCCTCGCCGGGCGCTCTCCCGCGCTGCACGAGCAGCACGTGGCTGGCACAGATCACGAGCGCATCGACGGTCACGAACGGCCCAGTGCCGTACTTTTCGCGACTGGCGTCGAGCGCCGCCAGCTCTGCGCGCAATCGTTCGAAGTGGGATGAACTTCGAAATTCGCGTAGAAAATCAGCGGTCGCGGGCGGCACGGCGGCCACGACGTCAGCGGGCAGCTCGCCGCCCTGACTCGTGAAGTACGACCGGCGCAGCGCCGTGGCATCGATCGGCGCTTGCCTCGGCAGAGCGAGCTCGCGCCACTCGGGGAAGAAGCTCAGGTACGCGCTCGATTCGTCTTTGTGAAAGCCGACCAACGCAACCGAGCCCGCTCCCTCGCGTGCTACGGCGGCGCGCACCGCGTTCGCCCAGCGCGGTTCGTCGAAATAGTCGCGCACGGTCGCGAAGCGCACGCGCGCGGCTTGCTCCGCCCCGAGACTCGGGCGGATGACCGCGCTGCGCTCCTCGGCGCTGAACGGGTTTTTGACCTGGCGTGGGCTCGGTGCAGAGCCGAGCACGACCAGCACGCGCGGCGCGGCGTGCAGGGCGTGCTCCAAGAGCGCCCCATGCCCGCGATGAAACGGCTGAAAGCGCCCAATCACGAGTGCCAGATCGGTGGCCATGCTTCACTCCCCGTAGTGCGCGGCGATCGGCATTTGTCGACCCGTGCCGAATGCGCGTGGCCGCAGCCGCAAGATGGGCGCGGCTTGCCGGCGTTTGAACTCGCTTTGCGCGAGCAAGCGCGTGACCTGCGCGATGCGCGCTCGGCCGAGCTCGCTCGCGGACAGCCCCGCGAATTCAGCCGCGATTTGTCTGCGCCGTTCGCGCGCCAATTGCTCGCCCTCGATCAAATACTCGAGGATCACTTCCAACACTGCATACGGCGGCAGGCTATCGCTGTCCTTCTGGCCCGGTGCCAGCTCGGCGGAAGGCTCCTTCTCGATCACGGCGCGCGGGATCAGCTCGCGCCCCGCGCTCTGGTTCAGGTGCTCGCTCAGCGCGAACACTTCTAGTTTGTATAAATCGCCGATCAGGTTGAGCCCGCCGTTGGTGTCGCCGTACAGCGTGCAGTAACCGACCGAGAGCTCGCTCTTGTTGCCCGTGGTGAGCAAGAGCGCGCCGTGTTGATTCGAGTACTCCATGAGCACCGTGCCGCGAATGCGCGACTGCAGGTTCTCGAGCGCGGTGCCGCGCAGCGCTTCACCGAACGCCGCCTGATATCCGGCTTCGTACCCCTGAACCAGATCGGCGATCGGGTGCGGGGACAACCGGCAGCCCAAGTTGCGGCACAGCGCTTCGGAGTCACTCACGCTGCCCGTGCTCGAGAAGCGCGACGGGAGCGTGATGGCCGTTACTTGCTCGGCTCCCAGCGCTTCGACCGCGAGCGCCAAAGTGAGCGCGCTGTCGATGCCCCCGGATGAACCGACCACGACGCTGCGAAAGCCGCAGCGCCGGGCGTAATCACGCAGTCCGAGCACGATTTGCCGGCGATAGAACTCGAGCGTGGGCAGCCCAGCGGGCGCTACCGGCGCGAGCGGAGCGCCGTGTCGATCGACGAACGCACGCCCCTCGAGCCGCAGCGTGTGCACGTGCTCCGTGAAACGCTCGGCCTCGAATACGACGCCGCTGTCGGGCGCGATGGCGAACGATGCGCCGTCGAAGATCAGCGAATCATGGCCACCCACTTGGTTCACGAACAAGAGTGGCAAATGATGGCGACGGCATGCGGCGCTGAACAGCTCGTGCCGCAGCTCGCGTTTGCCCACGTTCGAGGGGCTGGCATTGATCGAAACCACGAGATCCGGCGCGGCCTCGGCCAGCCGCTGGAACGGATTGACCTGATACAGCTGGCCGTCCTCGTTCCAGCCGTCTTCACAAATCATGAAGCCAACCCGCGCGTCGTCGATCTCCAAGAAGCGCGCGACGTCCGGCCCCGGTTCGAAGTGACGCCGGTCATCGAAGATGCCGTAGGTCGGCAAGAGCTGCTTGGCGTAGCTCAGCAGCACCTCGCCGTCCCTCACGACGAGCAGCGAATTCTGCAAGGGCTTGCCGCTGCCGGTGCGTTCCGTTGGCGCCCCCACCACCCAGCACAGCCCGGGAGTCCTGCGCGTGGCCTCGCGCAGCTGTTCGAGCCCGCGTCGCACCCGCGCCAGGAATGCGGGCTCATCCAACAAATCCCCCGGGTGGTAGCCCGTGACCGATAGCTCGGAGAACACGACCAACCGAGCGCCCTCACGCTGCGCTTGCGCTGCAGCGCGCGCCATCAGCTCCAGGTTACCGGCCACGTCGCCGAGGGTCGGGTTCAGCTGCGCGAGAGTAACGACGAGCGAAGCCATGAGGTCACCTAACCTTGATGGTGGAACACTTGCTTCAAGTAGCTGACGAAGGTTTGATCGGTGCACAGCGTCTTGCCCGGTGCATCCGAGAGCTTGGCCACGGGCTGTCCGTTGCAGCTCACGAGCTTCATCACCAAGTTGAGCGGCTTCTCCGAGGTGTCGTTGGTCAGGTTCGTGCCGATGCCGAAGCCCGTCTGCGTGCGACCCTGAAAGTGCCGATAGAGCTCGATTGCGCGGGGCAAGTCCAGTGAATCCGAGAACACCAAGCGCCGCGTGCGTGCGTCGATGCGCAGCTTCTGATAGTGCGCGATCGCCTTCTCCCCCCACACCACGGGGTCGCCCGAGTCATGGCGCAGGCCGTCGAACAGCTTGGCGAAGTACAGATCGAAGTCACTCAAGAAGGCATCCATGCCCACGACATCGGTCAGTGCGATGCCCAAGTCGCCGCGGTATTCCTGCACCCAGCCTTCGAGCGCGGCCTTCTGGAAATCGCGCAAACGAAAGCCGAACGCTTGATAGGCCTGCAAATACTCGTGAGCCATGGTGCCGATCGGCGAGAGGCCGAGCTTCTTGGCCAGCCACACGTTGGACGTGCCCTTGAAGAACTGCGGCACGCTCTCGGCCAAGCGCGTGACCACGCGCTCCTGCTGAGCCGTCGAGTAGCGGCGGCGCAGTCCAAAATCGAAGAACGAGAACGGCTGATCGCTGGCCAAGCCCAGCTCACTCTCGCGGCTCTTCAAGAGCTCGAGCTTTTGGCTCAACCGCTCCTCGGCCACGCGCTCCGCATCCGTGCTCGCCAGACGTCTGAAATACAGCTCGCTCACGATGTAGAGCACGAAGATCTCGAAGCCCATCACGTGCACGAGTGGGCCTTGTGCCACCACACGCAGCTGGTCGCCGTCGGCAGACGCAGCCACGAAGTGCCGCTGAAAGCGGAACAGCGACAGGAAGTCGACGAAGTCCCCTTTGATGAAGCGCAGCCCTCGTAGGTAGTCGAGCTCCGATTGCGCGAAGGTGAGCGTACACAGGTGGTCGAGCTCGCGGTTCAGCTCGGGCAGCAGCTCGATCAGCGGGAAGCGAGGGGTGTTGCGGCACACGAAGCGGTACTCGGCCTCGGCCGCGGGGTGACTGTGCAGCAGCGCTTGCCACATCGTGAACTTGTACAGGTCGTTCTCGAGCAGGCTACGCACCACGGGAGCGTCGCTCATCGTTCCTCGATTCGAGTCACGTTCTCGAGCAGCTCGCGCTCGACTTCGGCAACGGTCGCGATGCTGACACCACGCTCTTGCATGGCACGCAGAAATCCGGCTTGTTCGGCTTCGAAACCAGGCACTGGGCTCATGCAGTCGCTCACCAATACCAGCCTTCGCCGCTCGGCGTCGCTCAGTTGGTCCACTAGGTGCTCCGTCGTGGCTTTGACGCAGTGGCTGCCGGCCTCCCCCGTGATGTACAGCCGCCCCGCTCGGCGCAGCTGCGCCACGAAAGCCGCGTTCAGCTGCGTGCTCGGGTCGTTCGGATCGGGCACCTCTGCTTGGATGGCGCTGTAGTGCTCCGTCCAGGGGTTCTCGCCCTTCGACACCTTGTGCACGCTGTTCAAGGTGAGCTCTTCCCAGCGGTTGTAGGCCGCGCGCAACGCCGCATGCACATTGTGACCCCAGCTGCCGATCTCACAATGCACGGGCCAGACCATGTGCCGGTAGCGGCCACGCGCTTCGAGCTGCTCCAGGTAGGCCAGGGCGCGTTCCCGAGCGCCCGCTAGGCGCGGCACGTAGCGACCGCTCTGCACGTCGGCGGCAGCAATCTGTGTGAAGGGCGCGACCGGCTCGCCCGTGGCAGTTTGCCAAAACGTGGGATGTGCGATGTCCAGGTGTTGGTGCGAATCGAGCGTGATGAAGATCTCGCTCAAACCGGCGCCCGCGCGTTCGATCAGCCGTGCGACGCGCAGCATGTCTTCGTGCGCGCCGGCGACCGGGAGCGAAGGTGCAGCGCGTGTGCCATCCGCGAGCACCGGTCGATGGGGTTCGGGCAAATCACAGAAATCGTTCTGCGGGTCGATGATCAACAAGTGCAGGGGCTGCTTCGTCGTCATGCCGCTGAATGTAGATCACTTAGTTGCGTCGTGCAACTAACAAAATGGGAGGAAAAGACGACATTCTGCGTGCATGTTCAGTGCTTCGGCTTAAACTGCGGCTAACCCGGTGCGAGCCATCATCTGTTCGGTCGATGTCGTGCTGCTCACGATCGAAGGCGACGCCTTGAAAGTGGCGTTGCTCGAGCGCGACCACGATCCGTTTCTGGGCGTGCTCGCGTTGCCCGGTGGCTTCATTCATCCCGAAGAGGATCAGGACACGCAAGGCTCTGCCGTACGCATGCTGAGGGACAAGACCGGCATCGTCAGCCCGTACCTCGAGCAGCTCGGAACTTTCTCGGGGCGCGGGCGCGATCCGCGCGGCTGGTCGCTCGCGGTCGCGTACTACGCGCTCGTGCCGAGCTCTGTCATCGAAAGCTCGGCATCCGCAGCAGTGCGCCTGCGCAGCACGAGCGCCACGCAGAGCTTGCCCTTCGATCACGCGCAGATCGTGGCTGCCGCGTTGAAGCGTGTTCAAGACAAGAGCAGCTACTCCTCACTGCCGGTGCACCTGTGTGCTGATTCGTTCACCTTGCCCGAGCTGCAAGCCGTCTATGAAGTCGTGCTCGGCGAGCCGATCAACAAGGTCAGCTTCCGCCGCAAGATGGAAGAGCTCGAGATCCTCGAGCCCATACCCGGCGCATTTCAAGCCGGCGGCGCGCATCGCCCGGCGCAGCTCTATCGCCTGCGCTCGAAATTTCGCAAGAAGCTGGCGTTGACCGATCGCGCGCTCAACCCTTCGTAACCCGCTACTTGCCCTTGCTCTTGCTGCCGTCCGAGGCGCGCATGCGGTTGTTCTTCGGCAAGTGCTCGAGCTCCGCCAGGCCCAGCGCTTCGAGCACGGGGGGCACGTACATCGCGAAGCGACCGCGCAGGCCCTTTTTTAGCCCATACCAACCTTTGACCGGGTTGCTCTCCGAGCGCGCCCAGGCCTCGACCGTGTCCGCCGCGGCGGGTTTCTGCTCGTCCGCGCTGCCGAGGACCATCCAATCGCCGTGCTTCGCGAGCTTGGCCCGCAAATCGTCGATCGCGCGCAGGTGATAGCGCAGCTGCGTCTTACCCACCTGCACGACGAGCGCGGGCGGATCCGCCTGTGCGTCGCGATAAGCCTGAAACTCGGCCGAGCCCGGCGGCGTCTTGAGCTGCCAGGGGCTGTCCTTCGTACCGTCGCCTGCTGCCTTGCTTGCCATCCCCCCTCCGACGAAGCGACACGCACAAAAGATACGCGGCCCGCTGCGATTTTTGGGGGGCGATCGCTCGTGCCCACAGCACCTCACGGCCCGAGGCGATGGCCAGCTAGTCCGCAGGCAAGCGCGCGCCGTCTTTCATGAAATAGCCCTCGACTTTCAGCCCGCCGTGGCCATCGTCGACTTGGCGAAACCGCCCCGAGGGCAGGAACGCGGTCGCCTTCTCGGCGATGGTATGGGCGAACGTTTCGAAGTCGCCCTCGTTGTCCGTATGTGCTTCTAGCTTGCACATCGAGCTCGCACACTGAAAGCTCTCCAAGCGCGCACTGGCCAGCGTGGCTCCGGTAAGCACGGTGCTCAGCTGGCGCTCGGTGCTCGTGGCCCACGCGGGGTCGCGTGCTTCCGCCGCGAAGTGCGTGTCGTAGCGATCGAAGTCCCGCGCCGCAGCCGCGCGTGCTTCGTCGCGCGTGGGTGGCACCTTCGGGCGTTCCGGCGGCGCGGGTTCCGCGATCGCTTCGGAAGCACTCGGCGCGGCGCTCGACGCGGCGGCTGGCTGCATCACTACCACGGTGCGAGCGTGGTCGGCTTGCAGCGCGTTGACCTGTGCCTTCAACGTTGCGAGCTCTTGCTCCGTGCTGCTGGGCAGCGAGCCACGGCTCGCTGGGATGGTTTTGCTGCCAGCGAAATGCCAGCACACGGCCCCCGTGATGCTGGCCGCTACGACGGCCAGCATCACGGCTTGCGTACTCGTTGCCATGTCCCGAGTGCGCCTCGCCTCAGTCGATCTGCAGCGCTTCGTCGACGTTGTAGGCGTAGATTTTGCCGTTCTGATCGACGTTGCACACGAGCGTCAGCGAATCCCACCAGCCGGTACCGGTGGGGGTCGACATCGAGATCACCTGACTGCCCACGAAGGCATTGTCGGTCGTGCTCGAGCCATAGGAGATCGTGCCACCAACCTGATCGGAAGCGAAGAACCCGCACCACAGGCCGTCCGCCGTCGAAGGGTCGTACACGTTGACCCACACGGACGCGGCGTCCGTCGTGGTCACGCGGTCGCGCACGACCGGGCACAGGACGCCGATGCGCCCCGCGTAGTTTTGAATGTAGTTGGCAGCGGTGCCAGGGCTATTGAAGATGTAGCCCAACACGCTGTTGCCTGGTTTGCAGGTGCTGCCCGAGTAGATCTTGCTGTCGACTGCCGCGTTTGCCGAAACCGTCAGCAGTGCCGTGCTGCAAGCCACGGCCGCGATCGTTAGCCCCTGAACGAATTGCAACTTCATCAGTCCCATCCCTTTCCTGTGAGTGTCCGCACCCAACCCTGACCCGCGGGCACCCGAACCACTCCCGCGCGTCGAGACCGTTTCTACCCTGCAATGGCTCCGAGGCACAGTCCGCATCACGAATGATTTTTGACCCGCGCGTGCCGGCGCCATTTTTGTTCGGCTTTGTCCGGCGTGAAGCAGGACACTTGCCGCAAGTGGCGCACCGAACGCCAATCGCCTTGAGATTCAGCCAGTCTGTGGAAACCTGTGACCCATGCTCTGTGCGATCAAGCTCGGCGTGCCGTCGGTTCTCGCCATGTGTTTGCTGCTCGCGAGCAGCGGCTGCAGCTCGAGTGACGCGCCGGCGGTTGGCGCCAGCACTGGAAGCGGCGTCGTGGTCGGCCCCGCCGACAACCACTGCATGGGCCAGTACCGCAAGGCCGACTACCTCAATTGCTTCGGCACGAGCGACACCAGCGGTGGCACGTCAGGCGCGGGTGCGGCGAGCTCCGAGGGCGGCGCGCCGAGTGGCGGCGCTGCCAATGGCGGCGCGCCCGATTGCAACTTCCTGCACGACGTGGGTTACGGCGACCCGATGTACAACGACTCGGGCGACGACGACGAGTGCAAGTACCACATGACGTGGAGCTCGACGCCCATCGTCAAGAATCAGCCGTTCACGCTCACCGTCACGGCGAGCAACTTGCTCACGGGCGAGCCGCTCGATACCATTGCAGCTCAAGTGGCGGGCAAGCCCGCGCTGTCTCGGATCGAGCCGTCCATTCCGTGTCAACCGAGCCACCAGGCACCGACTGCGGCCTACGAGGCCGCGGTGAAGCAGATCGCCCCAGGAAAATTCACGGTCGGGCCGTTCTCATTGGATGAGTCCGGGCGCTGGGTGATTCGCTTTCATTACTACGAAGAGTGCTTCAACTCGGCTACGACCCCGCACGCGCACATCTCGTTCTTCGTCGACGTGCCCTGACGAGCGGCGCGAGCCTCAGGGCACGCGGAAAAACGAGATCGTACGCCCCGGTACGAGCAGGTATTCGTGCGGCTCGGTCAGGATCTCGGTATCTGCCGTCACGCTGCCGGTCTCGGGCAGGATGCCGTCGAAGCTCGTATTGCTGCAGCTGAGCGGCGTGGTGTCCGTATCCACGTACAGGCCGAAGGCATTGCCGTCCACGCCTTCGAACACGTTGTCACCTGCGTCGGTGGCCGTGCCCAGATCCAGATCGCCCTTGGCGAAATAGAAGCCAATCGACGAGTAGTTGCTGAGCTTGCAGCCGCGCACCTTGGAGTGGCCCGACAACTGGTACACGCAGTAGCGGTTGCCCTCCACGGTCACGTCGTTCAAGGTCATTTGCCCGCCGTTCAGGTTGATGCCGTAGGCGGCGCTGGCGGCTTGAAAATCCGAATCCTTGGCGTCGAGCTGTGCGCCCTGGAAGTTGAGCGCGGCATTGGCACCGTTGCCTACCAAGTGGCTGCCGTCGACGGTCAGCGTCGCGGCCGTATCCGCCACGAACACACCGCCGTTGAGCTGCGCGCCACTGAACGTCAGCGCGCTGTGCTGCGCGGTCTCGGAAACGTTCACGATGGGTCCGTCGCCGCTCTCGGTCAACACGGTGCCGTCGATGCTCAGCGCGCAGCCGTCGCACGTGCCGCTGAGGTCGACGCCGAAGCTCGCTGACGAGAGCGAGCCGTTCTTGAGCGCAATGGTGCTCGCGCCGGCCTCGGCGACGATGCCCTTGCCGTTGCCTTGGATGGTCACGTCCTCGAGCGAGGCTTGCGCGGTCTGTTTGAGATCGATCGCGATGTCGAAGTCGGCCAACGTGATTTGCTTCAGCGCGAGCATGCTGCTCGGCTCGAGCGCGTCGACGATCGGGCCTGTCGGACTGCCGTCGACTGGAATGGGGTGCGCTGGCCCTTGGAGGATTGCGGGCTGCGTTGGCTCACCCTGGATGGTGAGCGGGTCGGGCACTGCATAACCCCAGGTTTCGCCGCTCGCCGCGTCGTAGCTGCCGCCGCCGAGCACGCACGTGTCGCCTGGGCCGGCCACCGCCAGGGCGGCCCGCAGCGTGCGGAATGGCGCGCCGGTCGTGCCCGGTTGCGCGTCCTTGCCGTCGATGGCGACCGTGATCGGAGTGACGTCGAGTGCAGCGGCCTCGGTCGTGGTGCCGTCTGCCGTGTCGAAGGTGAGCGTGCGTGGGCCGGGCGCCACGCCGTGGGGCACCGTCACGTTCAGCGACAGTCGCGTGTCAGTGCTCTTGGGGTCGATGGCCAGCGCGAGATCATCGAGCGCGACATTGCTGACGGTCGATAGCCCGCCTGCCGCACGCCCGAAGGAAATCACGACCTCGGACTGCCCCTGTCGCACTTCACTGGCGGGGCTCACACTCAAGCCCTCGACCGGCGGAGCAGGGTCTGCCGAGTTGGAGCAGGCGACGAGCCAGAGCAGCGCCAAGGCTGAGAGCGCGCGCGATGATTGAGGCATTCGTTTCACGCGCCAGACAGGGTGACACATTTCAGCGAATTCGTGCAGCGGCCTGGCCGTCGCGAATTGCCGCGGGTCAGCAAAAATTCGGGCGCGGGTCGAGATGTAGGTTTGCTGTGCTCAGAGCGCTTTCCTTGCCTTTCCTTGCCCGCGCTCTGCCTCAACGCCCCGCCATCCCCCATTCCCATCCCCCATTCGCCATCACTGCCGTCTCTTGGCGCGGTTCTTCAGCAGCAGGTGACCGCGCGACAAGCGCTTCTGCGCCGTGGCGTGCGAAGCAGAGGTGAGCTCCGCGACCTCCCACATGTCGTGGCCCAAGACATCGTGCAGCAGCACGGTTTCAGCTTGCTTGGGGTTCATGCCGGCGAGGGTTCGTTGCAACCAAACCAGATCCCGGCGCAGGTCGAGCTGACGCTCCAGGCGCATTCCGGGCACGTTTTCGGCGGCGCGTGCGGCTTCTTCGTCTCGGTCGAAGATCTTTCGCTCACGAATTCTGGAACGCAGCGAGTCCAAGGCAACGCGCGCTGCGATCGCGCTGGACAGGCTGGCCAGGTTTTGGATCTCGTGAGCCGTCGGCTTTTGCAGGGTGCGCACGATCAGCTCGAATGAAGTCTGCACGAGGTCTTCGTAGTCCGTATTTTCGCGCAGTATCTTGTGCAGGGCGCGCGCGACGATGGGGTAGAGGGCGTCGTACAAAGCAGCGTGCGCCCACGGCTCGCCTGCCACGGCACTTCGCAAGACCTCTGCTTGTGCAGGGCCAGCAAGCTCTGGCCTCGCACCCAGCGGCACCCTTCTACGTGCCATCGAATAGACGTTCGAACCTTCCGCGACTGGACGAGTTTTTCGATGAGGCGAGAGCGAGCCCGCGTGGTCGCTCTGCGCTGCGGGCCAGCGCCGCATACTCCTGAATTCAACCGGTTGAATAGCGTTAAAATGGGCTATAGGCAACTGCCGACACGAACAGAAACGCGTTCCTCGAAAGGTGGGGCGAAGGCGCCGCGTTTGCGCCACACCGAGGCGAGCGGGCGGGCGCCGCCTCGTCAGCAGACCGAAAATCGTAGCTGTGCTTCGAGATTGGCAATCTGCCAGCGACGGTCGAGCATCCTTGACGAGTTGCACGAGGGCAGTGCAAATGGATTCGAATGCCTTTGTACGGAGCGATCGAGGCGGGCGGCACGAAGTTCGTGTGTGCCGTCGGGACGAACCCTGCTGACCTGAGCGCACAGGCTCGATTCCCGACCACCACGCCGCGCGAGACGCTTGGGCAGTGCATCGAATTTTTCCGCGCGCAGCCGAAGCTCGATGCAATCGGTGTGGGCTGCTTCGGCCCCATCGAGCTGCGCCGAGAAGCTCCGATGTATGGGCACGTCACCGTCACGCCGAAGGCGGGCTGGGGCAACGCGGACATCGTGGGCCCGCTGTGCGAGGCCTTGGGCGTGCCCGTGGGCTTCGACACCGACGTGAACGGCGCTGTACTGGGTGAAGCACGCTGGGGTGCGGCGCGTGGCGTCTCGAACGCGATTTACATCACCATCGGCACCGGCATCGGCGGCGGCGCGCTGGTCGAAGGCCAACTGGCGCACGGCCTCGTGCACCCAGAAATGGGTCATTTGCTCGTGCCTCGAGAGCCGGATGACCTGGAATTCCAGGGAGATTGCCCGTTCCACGGCGCTCGCTGCTGGGAGGGCGTGGCCTCGGGTCCTGCGTTGGAGCACCGCTGGGGGCAGCGCGCGGAAACCCTGCCAGCCACGCACCCAGCGTGGGACTTGGAGGCGCGTTACATCGGCTCCGCACTCACCTCGCTGGTGCTGGTGCTCTCCCCCGAGCGGTTGATTTTGGGCGGCGGCGTGATGCAAGTCGAGGCGCTGTTTCCGCTCGTCCGCAAGTACCTGATGCGTTCGCTTGCAGGCTACGTGCAGGCCACGCCGCTGCTTCATGGCATGGATTCGTACGTCGTTCCGCCCGAGCTCGGCCAACGCGCGGGCATCGCGGGCGCGCTCGCGCTGGCCGAGCGCGCCGCGCTCGCTCATGGGCTCGTGTAGGTCGTCGCACAAAACCACTGCCAAGCCACGGGTCCCGTCCCCGAAGCTCCAGCTCCCTGCGCTCGCTATCAGGGCTGTGACTCGGGCTGTCCCAGTGATCATGTGTCAGACTCACGCAACATGCATGATCGCCAAGACATGCTTCTCGTCCCTGTGACAGCGCCCGCAGCGCTTGCGCGCGAATCTTGACGCATTCCTCCAGGCAAAGGGCACTTCGCTGATATCCATGCCCGCCCATCGCTTTCGGTCCTCGCTCACTTTCGGCTCCCTTGCGGCACTCGGCGCCCTGTTCAGCGCAGCCTGCGGCTCCGATGGAACCACTGGCTCGCCAGGAGCGGGCGGTGCTGGCGCAGCGGGGAGCGCAATTGCGGGCAGCTCGGGCGCGCCGAGCGCCAGCGCGAGCGGCAGCGCGGGCTCCTCGACGGGCAGCGGCGGCGCCGGTGCGAGTGGGGTCAGCGGCGGCAATGCAGGTGGCGCGAGCGCAGGTGGTGGCGGCGCGAGCGGCAGCGCGGGCGCGGGCGGATCGGCGGCGGCCAGTGGCGGCGCCAGTGGCGCCGCCGGCAGCGGCGGCTCGGGCGGCGCGGCCCCCTACAACCCGTGTCCCACGAACGGCGACGCTTGCAAGATCATGCCGCTCGGCGACTCGATCACCGATGGTTGCTGCGGCCAGAACACGGTCTCGATGGGCGCGAGCTACCGGCTCCAGCTGTTCCATCTCTCGCTGATGAACAACAAAAAGCTCACCTTCGTCGGCTCGCACGAGAGCGGCCCGGCCACGGTCGACAACGTAGCGTTCCCGAAGAAGCAAGAAGGGCACTCCGGTTGGACCATCGCCGACGGCGGCGGCCGCGACGGCTTGCAAGACATGGTCGCTGGCTGGCTCGCCGCGACTCCGCCGCACATCATCACCTTGATGATCGGCACGAATGACGTCGACATTTCGTTGGACTTGGCGAACGCTCCGAAGCGCCTCGGCACCCTCATCGACACCATCGCCACGGCCGCGCCCAAGGCGTTGATCGTCGTCGCGCAAATCGTCCCCAGCCGTAAAGACGACGAGAACAAGCGTGACGAGACGTACAACGCCGCGATCCCCGCGCTCGTGAAGGCGCGCGCTGACGCCGGTAAGCACGTGATCCTGGTCGACATGTACGGCGCGTACACCAAGCACGCGGACTACAAGACCTCCCTGCTCGCGAACGATTTGCACCCGACCGACGCGGGCTACGCCACCATGGCCGACGTGTGGTGGGCCGCTGTCGGTAATCTGCTGCCGGCCAAGTGAGCTGCCGGGCCTAAAATCGCCGCTTTCTTCGGGGACACGCGAGTGGGCGCGTGTCGGTGTGTGTCGCCGTGGCAAGCGAGACTGACCGATAAGTGTAGGAAGTGTTGTGTCCAGCGGCGCATTGGCTACCGTTGCAAGTCCGCTCCTGTTGCTGGACCGCCATGAAAGCCCATCTGCTCCTGATCGACGACAGCGCCTCGCAGAGCACGCAGATCACCGAAACGCTCCAGCGCTTGGGGTACTCGGTGCGCCACGCCTCCTCCGGCGTCGAGGGCCTCAAGCTCGCACGCGAGAAGGTCCCCGATCTGATCTTGCTCGACGTCGTGATGGAGGACATCGACGGCTTCGCGGTTTGCCGCTGGCTCAAGGTGAACGCTGACACTCGCGACGTGCCGGTGATCATGCTCACGGTGCGCACCTCGCTCTCCGATCGCGTGACCGGCTTGAACATTGGCGCCGACGACTACCTGGCCAAGCCCTTCGAGGATCAGGAGCTCGAGGCGCGCATCTTCGCGGCGCTGCGCGTGAAAGCGTCACAGTCCGAGCTGCGCCTGCGCAATCAACAGCTGGAAGCGATGCTGCACAGCGTCGAAGCGATGGCCATCACCGATCCGTTGACCGGGCTCTTCAACCGTCGGCGCTTCGCAGACGTGCTGAAGCGCGAGTTCGCGGTCACGCGGCGCTACCGCAACACCTTGAGCTGTCTTTTGATCGACCTCGATCACTTCAAGCAGATCAACGACCGCTTCGGGCACGACGCGGGCGACCAGGTGTTGAAGGAAGCCGCGCGTCGAATCGTGGGCAGCTTGCGTGAGGTCGACCTCGCCTCGCGCTATGGCGGTGAAGAATTCGCCGTGCTCTTGCCGCACACCAGCAAGACCGACGCGCGCATCGTCGCCGAGCGCTTGCTCTCGAATTTGCGCAAACAAGAGTTCAAATTCGGCACAGAAGTCGTGCGCGTCACGGCCAGCGTGGGCTGCGCGGGCAACTCGGACGTCGCTTCCGGTGCGGCCGAAGATCTGGTGAAAGCGGCAGACGTCGCGCTGTACGAGGCCAAGAACGCGGGCCGCAACCGCGTGGTCATGTACCAAGGTGAAGACGCGGTCGGCTCGAACTCGATCCGCGCGCCTGCAATCCCGTTTCCGGCTTCCATGCCTGCGCCCTCCACGCCGTTCCTGGTCGAGATGCCGTCGTTCAAGGTGCCCTCCTTGCCGACTCTGCACGGCTCCGCCGACCCCAAAGCGCGCGAAACCGAGCCACCCTCCAGCCGCTGACGCGCTTCGGCGCTCGCTGACACCCGATCGAGCGCTACGGGCAGCTCGGCAGCGCGTTCAGCCCGGTGATGCTGGCGATGCTCGCGCTGGGCGCGCTGCCCGAGATGTTCACGCCGATCACGCCTTCGGTGATGCGCGCGTTCAGCTCGGTCGCGCCTGCCGACGACCAACTGTCGCCCGCCGCAGAAGCGCCTGCGCTGGTGTCGACGAGCACCCCCCGCCCCGTCAATTGGTGCAGGTAAGCGTAGGTCGCGGTGGCGTGGTTGTAGGTGCTGCTGTTCGTGGCTGCCTCGATGAAGCCCTGGTTGTTGCCGACGCCGGTGGTCCACACCAAGTCGTAGTTCGCGTTCTTCATCGCGCCCCAGTACGAGTTCGTGGTCTCGTCCGAGTTCCAGCTCGACTGATCGATGGCCACGACCGCGTTCGGCATGTTCGACTTGATCGCGCAGGTGATGTCGGAGGCGAGCTGGCCGACTTCGGTCATCGTCAGGGGGCTCGTTTGCCCGGCATCGCTCAACTGCACGAAATCGCCTTCGAGCAACCAGACCAGCGGCTTCGTCGGCCAAACGTCGTGCGACGCCTTGGCGTACCAGCCGTACGCATCGACGATCGCTTGGCGGTTCGCTTTGACGAGGGCTGCACCGTCGACGGTGAGCTTCTTCGAGCCGGCTTGGTTGCCGTCGACGATGCCGTTGGCATGCGCGAGGAAGCCGATGATATACGCGTAGTACGCAGGAATCAGCGGCGTGCTCGCGACCTTGCTCGTCAGCCAAGTGCAGCCGTTGCACGTCGTGTATTTGCCCTGCGCGCTGATCGAGGAATCGATCCAATACGACATGAACTGCAGGTAGCTGAACTTGCTCAGTGAGCTCTCGTCGTCGGCCGCGCCACCCCAGCCGAACTTGCAGCCGAACGGGTGCTCGTTGTGCGCCGTTGGCCCGCACGCGCCGACGGTCCCAGCGCCGGCACTGCCTGCACTGCTCCCGCCGCCGCCTGCGCCGCTCGCGCCACCGACGCTGCTCGCTGCGCCTGCGCTTCCCGCACTGCCTCCGCTCGACCGCGCACCGCTCGCGCCGCTTGCTCCACCGCTACTCGCGCCCGCGTTGCTCGCTCCTGCCGCGCCCGCGTTGCTCGCTCCGCCGAGGGAGCTCATGCCCGCAGCGCCACTGCCCGCGCCTGCTGCCGACGAATTCATCGGCGATCCCCCCTCCGAAGACGAGCCGCACGCGGCCAACACGACCGCGAGCCCAGTACACACCAGCAGACCAACACGAATGCGACGCATTCGTGACCAAGGGTCGGCGCGCCCCGAACTACTCGAAAATTCGTCGTTGCTGCGTCGCCGATTGGTAAGGATCGTTGCCTAACGATCCGTGTTCGATGGTCACGCGCAGCGTCCAGCCCCGGCACAGCCTTCGGCGTCGCGCTTCGTTTACGGAGTGAGCGCGCCCAATAGATCGCCGAAGAACGCGGGCAACGTATCCCACGGGTTTGGCAGATCGTCGCCCGTCACGTACACGTACGCGACGGAGCTGGCGGCCGACTTCACGTAGCTCGCGTCGAAGCTCGCGGCGTAGGGAATGATCGCGAAATGCGTGCGGTGCGGCGCATACTTGCTCAAGCTCGCCAATGACGGCACGCCCGCGCTTTCGTAGCAGAGCAGGATGTCCACCGTGTCGAGGTAGCTGTCGGGCACGCCGGTGCCCGGGTTGCCGACGGTCAAGCTCGCGCCCTTGCTCTTCGCGTAGCTCGATACATCGCGATAGAACGGCTCATCGCCGACCTTGGCCGATTGCTCGTCGAAAAAGATGCCCGCGATCGCCGGATAGAAACTGTACCAGTGATCGATGTCGGCTTTGACCGCGGGCTCGCCTTGCTTCGTGTAGTTGGTGCGCACGTACCCAATCGGCACCACGTTCGCAGCGAGCAGCTGGGCGATGCCCGTCGTGAACGTCGCGTCGGCATTGCTGCCCGGACCGCTATCGGGGTTCACGATCGCGATCACGTGGGCGCTCGGGTGCGCCTTCTTGGCGTTGACCAGCGCGCTCCAGGAAGCATCACTCGGGTAGGTGTAGAGCGGCACGATGCTGCCGCTGATGGCCGCAGCGCCGCTGCTTCCGCTCGCGCCAGCAGCGCTGCTGCCCGCAGTGCCGCCGGCACCTGCCGAGGCAGCGCCGGCCATGGCGCCAGCGCTGCCGCCCTGTGCCGGGGCGCCCGCTTGCGGCGGCGCGCCTCCCTGTGCCGAGGCTCCGCCACTTCCGCCCGCTGTCATCATCGCCCCCGCCGTCGCGGCGCCGGCGGCCTCGCCGACCCCCATGCCCGCCGCGCCCGCGCCCGCTACGCTGCCTACTGCGTCGCTTCCGCAGCCGATTCCAGCTGCACTCGCGCCGAGAACCCCCACTGCCAAAGCTCGAGCCCCACGTTGAAATGACAGCAAAGAGAGGAGCATTCCTGCTCAGTGGCACCGACCAAGAAAAACTGGTCAGCCATCGGAACGAGCGCCCTCAGGCCAGCGCCGACCAAAACCCACGCTCCACGCTGCGCGCGAGCCAGCGCTGAGCTTGCGTGGCCAGCGCTGCACGCTGGTTTTCGGGGCAGCGCTCCTCCAGTAGTGCCAGGGCCTCCCCGACCGGATGCGCGCTCAGTAGCTCGAGCAGCTCGGCCTCCAGCGGCTCGAGCGCGAGCGAGCTCAGCTGCTCGCTGTCGCGCAGCACCAGCCAGAGCTGCGCCGTGGCAAGGCGCGCGGGCAGTGGCACGGGCGCTTCGCTTGCGTCCGCCCCGGCGAGCAGTGAGCGACGCAGCTCACAGAGCGGCCAATGCTCGCGCACGATCGCGAGCGCGGCCGAGGGCTCGAGGCGACTCGTCAGCAGTCGCTGTGCGTCCGCAGGTCCGGGTCGATACGGCGCTAGCCAGGGCGCGCGCGCCACGCGCTGATACGCTCGATCGACGCGCGCGGCCTCGATGATGGCCTCGGGCATTGCGTGCTGACTCAGAAATTCCGCGAAACCCAGGCCCAAGTCGGCCAGCTCGGTCGTCGGGCGAACAGAAGCCAAAAAACGGGCTGCGTGCTGGTTGAAATGCCAATGGCCGAGCAGCCTCGTCGTCAGGGGATAAGCGCCGTGCAGCACGCTCAACAGGCGAAACCAGTACTGCCGGTTGTACACCGCGAGCCGTTCGCCCGCGCTCGTGCCTGCGCCCGCTCGCACTTCGCGGAGTAGCCGCTCCGGGTAGTGCTCGGGCAGCGCGCGCAGCTGCCCCGTGCTTCGATCGAGCGGCGTGCGCAGCATTTCGCCGAAGCGCGCTTGCAGCTCGCCGAGCCAGGCGGGCGCGCGTCGCTCACTCAAGCGCGATGGTCCTTGGCCTTGTCGAGCTCTGCGAGCACGTCGGACAAGGGCGGGATGCGATCGTCCCACTCGAGTAGGGTCGGGAAGGGGCCGTGCGCGCGGTAGGTGTCACCGTACAGCTGCCACACGGCGTCGGCCACCGGCGCGTCGTGGGTGTCGATCAGCGTGCCGTCGGGCTCGCGCGTGTGCCCCGCGACGTGCACTTGCAAGACGCGCGAAAAGTCGAGCGCGCTCAGGTACTCCTGCGGCGAAAAATCGTGATTCTGGCTGGAGACGTAGACATTGTTCAGGTCGAGCAACAAACCGCACCCTGCACGCCGCACGACCGCCGCGTAAAAATCCCATTCGCTCAGCGTGCTCTCGCTGAACTCCACGTAGCTCGACAGGTTCTCGAGCCCGAAGGGGCGGCCGAGGTAGCCTTGCACGAACGCTGCGCGCTCGGCGGCGAGCTCCACCAATTCCTCGACGTAAGGCGTGGGCAGCAGATCGTGATGCGCGTAGTCGTGAGCGCCCGTCCAACACAGATGATCGGTCACGAACGGCGCTGCCACGCGCTCGGCCAGCGCGCTCACTCGATCGAGGTACTCGCGGCTCGGGGGCTCGGGGCCGAGCAGGTTCAAGCTCACCCCGTGCAGCACGATCGGGTAGCGCTCTGCCAAGCGATCCAGCAGCTGTCGCGACGGCAATGAGTCGTCGACGAAGCTCTCGCTGATGATCTCGAAGTAGTCGAGCGCGGGCCACGCTTCGCCCAGCCGCTGGTAGTGCGGTCGCCGGAGCCCGAGTCCGAGCGCATCTTTTGGCAGGCCGCGAGCGACCACGCACGAAGGGTAGCCCGGATCACGCGCCCGACACACACGATCACAGAATCAGCCAAGATCCCGAGGCTGCGCCGGAGAACGCACGGTCCTCGGTCCCGGTTCGGTGCCCGCCGGGCTTTCCGTCGCCGCTTGCGAGCCTTTGCGCTAAGCTCTGGTCCGAAGTCATGGCGTCGCAACCGAAGTCCACCGAAGCACCGTCCACCGTTAGCCGTCAGCTTTTGAACGCCGCTTTGAGCGGGTTGCTCTGTCTGAGCGCTTCGAGCTGCACGTCGACGACCAGCGGCGAGACCGGCCCTGGCGTGATCACCTCGAGCAAGAAGGTCGACGCGCTCGATGAGGCAGGCTTCACCGCGCTCTGCGACGCCCGGCACGGCGCGGTCGAGGTCATGCCGCATTGCGGTGGCTTCGCGACCGCCCGCGGCTTCTCCTACGACTACACGACCAGCACGCTCGCCGAGCACAGCTGTAAGGGTGCGAACACCTGTGCGGGTTGGAACTGCGTGACCGACGAGTGATCGAAGAGCGAGCTGAGTTCGAGGCTTGAACGCGAGATCCTGGACGTGGAGGTCCCGGTGTCCGTACTGTTGTCGACGAGGACCCGCTTCAACGGCTCGCTCGCCGAGCTGTGCTCCTACAGCGCCGCCATCTTCGCCGAACGCAAAACGTTCGACGCATTCGCTTCACGTCAACAGAACGCCTAGGAAGGAACGCAATCCGCCGCGGGCCGCTGCGGTCATCGCGCCGAAGAAAGTTTGCGCGCCTCGTTCTTCATGACCTGGACGCCAGTATCGGTCAGGCGCCAGGCAAAGCCGCGTCTGAGCTCCCCCTCGGCCGCGTTACCATTTCGATCGGCATTGCGATATTTCCCGAATCGGCCCCGGACTCCGCGGGCCTGCTCCGCATCGCGGATGCCGCTCTTTGCCGGGTCAAGAACGAGGGGCGTGATCGCGCTGTCGTCGCACCACGAAGCGCCGAGCAGGTCCCCCTAGTGACGTCCCGCCTGAGCGTCAGTGACATAGCCGTGAGCATCCCTGATGGATGCGGGTGAAGCCTCCTCGATACCTGTCGCTCGAAGCAAGCTCGGTCGACGCCTCGCATTCCCGCTCGAGCCACTCTCATCACCACTTCATTCAATACCCGCACGGGTGACGACGGCAATAGCCATCATTTGAGCGCTCGGATGTGACCGATTGCAACGTGGGAGTGCTAGCTCCGGCAGCGCAGGTACAACGCCCAGTACAGCGGCAATGTCAGAGGGCTCGCGCCGATGAGTGCGAAGGCCCAGGCGGCGCGCGCAAGCGGGTGGAAGTCGTCGTTGCCGGCGGCCTCGGTTGCGAAAGTGAGCGTTGCAGCGAGCGCGAACAGCGCGAAGATACAGGCGCCGACCGTGGCGTAGCCCATCAGGTGTGGGAGGCCGTAGTTGCAGCGAAACAGCCACCGGATTCGGTCGTTGGTCGTCAGGAACAGCGCAGCCACGCTCAGTGCGGGAGCTGCCGCGAGGATTGCCCAACTGCGCGAATAACGCATCCTTTAGCGGCAGGATGACCCCCGCCCGCCCTGGGGCGCAACGCCCTAGCGGTGCGGCTACGGAACTGAGCTACGTTCGGTGCATCTTCGCTCATGTCCGACCATTCTTCTTCGTCACACGCTCGCAAAAAAGGCTTCGATCGCAGGCTCTGGCACCGCTTCTGGAGCATTGCCAAGCCGTTCTGGACGCACGAGCAAAAGTGGGTCGCGCGCGGCATGCTCGCGCTGCTGGTGCTGCTGCTCGTGGGTCGCACCGAGTTCGTGGTCGTGTTCAACGATCAGTCGGGTGAGTTCACGTCCGCGCTGGCGGCCCGCGACGCACACCGCTTCTGGCATTCGATGCGCGTGTTCGGCGGTGCGCTCGTGCTCGCTGTGCCCATCTACGGCTTCTACTACTTCGTGCGCGATCGCCTGGGCATCACTTGGCGGCGTTGGCTGACCAATGACTTCTTGCATCGCTACTTGAGCAATCGCGCATTTTACGATTTGACGTCGAACGACGCGATCGACAATCCCGACCAGCGCATTGCCGAAGACGTGAGCGCGTTCACGATGAAGTCGCTCACGTTCTTGCTCGAGATCGTGAGCGCGGGCTTGCAGTTGGTCGCATTCGCCGGTGTGCTCTGGGCCATCTCCAAGACCCTGGTTTGGGTGCTCGTCGTGTACGCGCTGACCGGCACGGTGTTCACGTTCTTCGTCTTCGGCAAGCCGATGATCGGCCTGAATTTCCAGCAATTGCGACGCGAGGCCGATTTTCGCTTCAGCTTGATTCGCATCCGCGAGAACGCCGAGGGCATTGCCTTCTATGGCGGCGAAAAGCGCGAGGCGGCGAACGTGCGCGAGCGCTTCGGCGCGCTGTATCAGAACTACTTGAAGCTGCTGCGCCGCACGCTCGGCTTGAACCTATTTCAATACCTGTACAGCTTTTTGACGTACGCGCTGCCGAGCGTGATCATCGCACCGCGCATCATCTCGGGCGAGCTGGAGGTGGGCCGCGCGGTAACCGCGGGCGGCGCGTTCGCGGCCATGCTCAGCGCACTCACCGTGTTCGTCGACAATTTCGAGACCCTGAGTCAGTTCGCAGCGGGCATCGAGCGTTTGCACTCGTTCAAGCGCGTTTTGATTGCCGAGAACAGAGCGCCCGATCCGAAGCAATCTTGGATCGAGCGCGTCGAGCAGCCGCGTTTGGATTTGAAGGACGTCACGGTTCAGACTCCGCACCACGAGCGCACGCTGATCAAAAATGTGTCGGTGAGCGTGGCAGACGGCGAGGGGCTCGTGATCGTGGGCGCGAGCGGGGGCGGGAAGAGCTCGCTATTGCGGGCAATCGCCGGTTTGTGGCGCGCCGGCTCGGGCGTCATCGAGCATCCCGACCTCGAGCACATGCTGTTTCTGCCTCAGAAGCCGTACATGATCCTGGGCTCTCTCCGTCATCAGCTGCTCTACCCGCGCGTCGATCGCGAAGTGACCGACGACGAGCTGCACACGGCGCTGAAAGCCGTGAACCTGACGGAGCTCGAAGCACGTTGCGGCGGCTTCGACGCGGAGGTCGATTTCAGCCGCGTGCTGTCCGGTGGAGAAGCCCAGCGGCTCGCTGTCGCGCGCGTGTTGCTCAGCAAGCCCAAGTACGCCGTGCTCGACGAAGCCACCAGCGCCCTCGACGCAGAAAACGAAGCACACCTGTACGAAACGCTGCGCGCGCTCGGCATCACGCTGGTCAGCGTGACGCACCACCCAGGCCTCCTCAAATACCACCGCCACGTGCTGACCATCACCGGCGACGGCACCTGGACCCTCGGCGACACCGACGGCTACGTCGTCGACGAAGCCTTCGAAGCCGAGATCCCGGCACCGAAACCGACGGACTGACGGCCCGCACAGAGCAGCGTCCGCGCCGCCGAAGGCTGAGAGCGCTCAGGCGTGTTCCGTGACCATCGACCAAACGGCATTGCGGCGCGCGAGATGATCGCGAGGGTGTTGATGGTCACGCGGCGCGCCGCGAACGTCCCAGCCTTCGGCGGCGCGGACGCGAGCGGGCTGCGCCGCCGACCAGCGAATGTTACACGCCGCGGTTCGCGATCACGTGCTCGGCGATCCACGCGCTCTGCCAAGCACGTTCTTCGCGGTACGCGCGCTCTTCATTCGACACGTCGCCAGAGGCGATGCGCGCGAGCGTCGCTGCGAGAGCACAGGCATGGGCGCTCACGGCCGTGTATCCGGCGTCGCCCGCGCTGCGCGCGTCTGCGAGGTAGCCTTGCGCCGCGGCCGGTCCTGCGCCGTAGGCCGCGGCGTGCTCTGCGCACGCGCGCGTGAACCGGAGCGCGCCGTCGCTCTGCCATTCGTCCACTTGGCACAGCAAACGCGCTCGTTCGACGAGCACACAATCGATGCCGTCCCAGTGCTCACCCGCGGCCTCCGCGAGCCACAGCTCGTCGTGCAGCCAGTGCGCGAGATCGCCTGCCCGGCAGGCGTGTACTCCGGGCTGCGCCGATAGGAAGGGGTGTTGCGCGGCCGTCACCCAGGCCCCTGGCGTCTCCGCGCTGGGCGTGGGCCAGCCGTCGTCGGACAGTGGCGTGCGCGCGCCGCGCGCCAGGAATTTATAGACGATCAACGCGGGCCCTTGCTTTGCCAACGATGAAAGAGGCCGAGCAGCTCCTGTTCGACGGGCTCGGGCGGCGGCTTTTGGCCGAGTGAACCGCTCAGGCGCAGCACGGTCTTCATCTGCTGAAGGTAAGCCGTGCACGGGGGGCAGGTGTATAGGTGCTTCTCGAACGCGACGTGATCATCTGGCGTGAGCACGTGGTTCAAATAGTCGCTGACGAGCTCGACGACTTGTTGGCACTTGGGATCGATCGGCTGGCTCATGGCGTTTCGCCCGGCGTGGTCAGGTGCTGCTCGAGCCAAGCGCGGGCTTTGGCGCGCGCCCGGTGGAGGAGCACTCGTTGATGAGTGCCGGTGATGCTCAGAATGTTACAGGCCTCTTCACCGGTCAGGCCTTCTACGTCACACAGCACGAGCACCTGTTGCTGTACGGGTGGAAGAGTCGCGATCGCTCGTTCGAGCAGCCCGCGCAGGCGTTCCTGGTCGAGGGCGCCGTCCGGGGTTGGGAAGGGTGCTGGGAATAGCGCCCAATGGCCGGCCCAATTCCCTTCTGAGTGAAAGCGCTCGGGCTCCACGGTTGGCCCGTCCTCGGTTTCCTCGGCGACGAGGGCGGACATCGGCACCATGCGCCGGCGCGCCCGCGCGTGCGTGCGCGCCACGTTGAGCACGATGCCGTACAGCCAAGTGCGCAGCGACGAGCGGCCCTCGAAGCTGCGCAATGACTCCAGCGCCGTGAGCCACGCCTCTTGCACGACCTCCGACGCCGCGGACGCATCGCGCACCCAGGCCCGCGCCAGACGCAGGAAAGCCGGCTGATGCAGGCGTACGAGCGCAGTAAACGCCGCGTCTTCGCCACGCAGAAGCGCGGCAATCGTGGCAAGGTCTTCGGCGCGGGGCTCCATCGCGGCCTGCGCAGCCTACTCCAGGTCTCCGCCTGGAGCCGAACCGACAAACTTCGACGGCCGCCGTAACATTCCGCATCCAGCGGGCACAGAGCCTCATGAGCCAAGAGAATCCCCTCGCCGCGGCAACGCCAAGCGCCGCCAAGGCCGGCCGCCGCGAGTGGATCGGGCTCGCGGTGATCGCGCTGCCCTGCATGCTCTACTCGATGGACCTCACGGTCATGAACCTGGCGCTGCCCGCGCTCAGCCGAGCACTGAAGCCGAGCAGCGCGCAGCTGCTCTGGATCGTCGACGTGTACGGCTTCTTGCTCGCCGGCTCGCTGATCACCATGGGCATGCTCGGCGATCGCATCGGGCGCCGCCGCTTGCTGCTGATCGGCGCCGGCGCATTCGAAGTGGCGTCACTCATGGCCGCGTTCTCCACGAGCGCCACCATGTTGATCATCACGCGCGGGCTGCTGGGCATCGCCGGCGCGACGCTCGCGCCTTCGACCTTGTCCCTGATCCGCAATATGTTCGGCGATTCTCGGGAGCGCACGTTCGCGATCGGTATTTGGACGACCAGTTTCTCGGTCGGCGCTGCCATCGGTCCGCTCGCGGGTGGGCTCCTCTTGCAACATTTCTGGTGGGGCTCGGCGTTCTTGATTGGCGCGCCCGTCATGCTGTCCTTGTTGCTGCTCGGGCCTTCGCTCTTGCCCGAGTTCCGCGCCGAGAACGCAGCACGCATCGATTGGATCAGCGCCGGCTTGTCCGCACTCGGTGTGCTGCCGATCATTTACGGCATCAAGCACGCGGCGCTCGGTGGCTCGGCGCTCGGCTCGGCGTTGTATGTCCTCACGGGCCTAGCAATCGGTGTGGTCTTCGTGCGCCGTCAGCTCGGGCTCGCCGAGCCGCTCTTCGACGTGTCGCTCTTCGGAGTGCCGCGCTTCGGCATCTCGGTCGCCACGAACTCGCTCACGATGTTCGTTTGCTTCGGCATCTTCCTGTTGATCGCGCAGTATTTGCAGCAGGTGCTCGGTCTTTCGCCACTGGCCGCCGGCTTGTGCACCATTCCATCGGCCTTCGGCTTCATCGCCGGCTCGTTGCTTTCGTCGCAGTTGGTGAAGCGCTTCCCGGCGCCGCGCGTGGTCGCCGGCAGCTTGTTCGTGGTGGGGGTTGGCGCACTGCTGCTGAGCCAGGTGCAGGTCCACTCGCCTGCGGCGTTCGTGATCGTGGCCTCGCTGGTGCTGGCGCTCGGCACCTCGCCTGCGATCACGCTGTCGACCGATCTGATCGTGAGCACGGCCCCGCCGGAGCGCGCAGGCGCGGCGTCGGCCGTGTCCGAGACGGGCGCCGAATTCGGCGGTGCGCTCGGCCTGGCCTTGCTCGGCACCGTGGGCGCGGCCGTGTACCGCTACCGCATGCAAGGCGAGCTCCCTGCGGGCAGCGCCCACAACGCGCGCGAAACGTTGAGCGACGCGTTGGCCGCGTCCACGCGCTTGCTCCCCGGCGACGCAGCAGCGTTGGTCGAACGGGCGCGTCAGTCCTTCACCGACGGACTGCACGCGGCCGCGCTGATTGGCGCGCTGCTCGCGTTTGCCTCGGCCGTGCTCGTGCTCACGCGCCTCGGCGAAGGCGCACCGTCGAAACTCGCCGTTGGCAGTGAAGGCTGCGCCGGCGCTGGCGATCGATGACTTTAGCGAGCTCGCCGACTCAAACGAGTTTTCGCTGAAGTCGCGTGCCCAACTCGATAGCAAAGCTATCGGCTAGATTGGGCGTGCCCACCGAACGCGGCTTATCTCTACGTGCCTTTCTTGTGCTGTCGCCCACGGCGTCGCATTCACTCTCGACAATTTTGAATTCATCCACCGTGCGCCGGCCCGCATCTAGTACGTGGAATACGAGGGGAGACACCTGAGGGATCCCCTCGTCTCGTAGCGGCATCGTGATGCAGGATCGTCTGCCTGGCGGGAATTTATCGGAGGGCGGTTGGTTGGGGCGGCATGAGAGCTGGTGTCCGCGCCCGTTCGTTCCTTCCCAAGCCGAAGCCAGCTCGCCGTACGTTCGATCTGGCGCATACTCGGGACCTCGTGGACCGAGCGTTCGGTGTCGACCTGCATGCCCTCCGGGTAGTATCCCTTGCGAATGGGGTTGCCGGCGTTCTCAACGCCACAGTGCTTTCCATCCATGCAATTGGCCGAGCGTATGCGGAGCTGGC
>OUNO011323006.1_pt1 | contig 43897 bp, 34 predicted proteins | sample 1779811 | NCBI WGS metagenome assembly OUNO01 (sample SAMEA3914804, study PRJEB12502) | metagenome | biome: forest; material: soil | place: Canada | collected 2010-06-25 | depth 0.3 m
GCGGTGGTGCACTCGCGTTTCAGTACCAATACCTTTCCAAGCTGGCCGCTTGCCCACCCATACCGTTACCTTTGTCACAACGGCGAAATCAACACGATTCAAGGCAATTTGAACTGGATGCGCTCCCGACAGGGAAAATTACAATCTCCGCTTTTTGGAAAAGAACTCAAGGAAGCGTTTCCGATCATTCAGGAAGATCAAAGTGATTCTGCATCGCTGGATAATGCACTTGAGTTTTTATTGTTGGGTGGAAGATCCTTGCCACACGCAATGATGATGCTGATTCCAGAACCTTGGATTTACAAAACCAAAATGGATAAAGCCCGTCGTGCGTTTTATCAATATCATTCGGCGATGATGGAGCCCTGGGATGGACCGGCTGCGGTTTGTTTTACCGACGGAACTCTGGTTGGCGCAACACTCGATCGAAATGGCCTGAGACCTTGCCGTTATCTGGTCACCACCGATGACCGCGTGATTCTCGCTTCCGAAACCGGAGTCCTTCCGATTCCCGCATCCCTTATCCGTGAAAAAGGAAGGCTTGAGCCCGGTAAAATGTTTCTGGTCGATACCGCCCAAGGACGAATCATCGATGATGAAGAAATCAAGAGCGAACTCACTCGCGCACGCCCTTATCGTGCATGGGTGAAGGAACACCGCATTGCTCTGGAAGATATTCCAGATGTCGCACCCGTTCCTCCCGTACTTTCAAAGAACCTTCAAAAATTGCAGCGCACTTTTGGCATCACTGAAGAAGAAATCAAAATGGTGATTACTCCGATGACGACGTCCGGAGAAGAACCAACCCTCTCGATGGGGAATGACACGCCACTCGCCGTACTTTCAGAGCGTCCCCAGCTTTTATTTAAATACTTTCGTCAGATGTTTGCGCAAGTCACCAATCCGCCGATCGATCCGATTCGTGAAGCGCTCGTGATGTCGCTCTCAACGGGAATTGGCCCGAGACCAAACCTTCTCGCCGAGGAACCCGAGGCCTGGAGCCAGATTAAAATTGCCCAGCCGGTTTTGACGAATGAAGATCTGGCAAAAATCCGGGGAATCACCGATCCGAATTTTAAAAATGTGACCCTGAAAACCTTGTTCAAGGTTTCGGAAGGTCCACGTGGGTTACGAAAAGCAGTCGCGCAGCTTTGCCGAAAAGCCGCTAAAGAAGTCAAGAATGGATGCCGCGTTTTAATTTTAAGTGATCAGGGCGTCAACGACGAATGGGCACCGATCCCGAGTCTGCTTGCGGTTGCGGCAGTTCAGCATCATCTGGTTCGGAAGTCACTTCGCGCAGAGTGCGGATTGGTCGTGGAAAGCGGAGAGCCGCGCGACGTGCATCACTTTGCGTGTTTGATTGGTTTCGGCGCGGGATCGATCAACCCTTATCTGGCATTTGAGACGATTGCCAGCCTGGGTGCAAACCAGAGTGCGAGTGAAAGTGCCCTTGCGAACGCGAAATTTATCGGCGCCATTCACAAAGGTCTTTTAAAAGTGTTTTCGAAAATGGGAATTTCGACCATTCAGTCTTATTGCGGAGCTCAGCTTTTTGAAGCGGTCGGAGTCAGTGCCGATGTCATCGATCAGTATTTTACCGGAACGCCTTCCCGCATCGGAGGGGTTGATCTTCAGCAAATTGCGGAAGAAACCCTACGGAGACATCGTGCCGCTTTTATCGAAGAAGCGCCGTTGGAAGCGGGGGGCGAAAACCGCTTCCGGATTCGTGAGGAACACCATGAATGGAATCCACTGACCATTTCCAAGTTGCAACAGGCCACGCGAACCAATGATGCTCTCACTTTTCGCGAATTTTCTGCCGAAGCAAATGGCGAAGGCAGAATGCCGACCACTCTTCGGGGACTCCTTGATTTTGATTTTTCCGGGTCTGCAGTCCCACTCTCAGAAGTGGAGCCTGCATCTGAAATTGTAAAACGTTTCACGACAGGCGCGATGTCGTTCGGAGCACTTGGACAAGAGGCCCACGAAACGCTCGCCGTTGCCATGAATCGCATTGGGGCAAAAAGCAACTCGGGTGAAGGTGGCGAAGATTCAGAACGCTATTACCCTGATAAAAACGGCGATTCGAAAAATTCCGCGATCAAGCAAATTGCTTCCGCTCGTTTCGGGGTCACGGCTCATTATCTTGTCAACGCCCGGGAATTGCAGATCAAGATGGCGCAAGGGGCGAAACCCGGCGAAGGTGGCCAGCTTCCCGGACCAAAAGTGGACGCAACCATTGCAAAGCTTCGTTACTCGACTGCGGGCGTGGGTTTGATTTCGCCTCCTCCTCACCACGATATTTATTCGATTGAAGATCTGGCTCAGTTGATTTTCGATTTGAAAAATGTGAATTCCAGCGCAGATATCTCCGTCAAGCTGGTGTCAGAAGTCGGCGTCGGCACCATTGCAGCAGGTGTTGCGAAAGCGCGGGCGGATAAAATTTTGATCAGTGGAGACACTGGCGGCACCGGAGCCTCGGCACTTAGTTCAATTAAATATGCGGGCCTGCCTTGGGAACTGGGACTCGCGGAAGCCCATCAGACTTTGATTTTAAATGATCTTCGCGGGCGCGTGAAACTGGAAACTGATGGACAGTTGAAAACTGGTCGTGACGTGGTCATTGCCACTCTTCTGGGTGCGGAAGAATATGGTTTCTCCACGGCACCGCTGATTGTCGAGGGATGCATCATGATGCGAAAATGCCATCTCAATACCTGTCCGGTCGGAATCGCCACTCAGGATCCAGCCCTTCGCGCAAAATTCAGTGGTCAGCCCGAACACGTGATCAACTTTTTCTTTTTCGTTGCCGAAGAGGTACGCGAGCTGATGGCAAAACTCGGTTATCGCACCGTCGCCGAAATGATCGGACGGACCGAACGCCTGAAAACAACTCAATTATTAAAACACTGGAAAGCAAGCAAGCTTGATCTTTCGCCGCTTCTCTATCAATCGCCGGATCATCAACAGAATGCCCGCCGAAAAACGGTTCCTCAAAATCATTATCTCACTCAAATCCTGGATCACGAACTCATCAAGGCCGCGCTTCCTTTTTCGGATCAAAACCCGGCATACCATTATTCTGGCCAGGTCAGGAACTCAAACCGCACGATCGGCGCCATGCTCTCGGGCGAAGTCGCAAAAGCTTACGGAGAAAAGGGACTGCCGGAAGACTCGATCCGAATCAAACTCACGGGTTCGGCGGGCCAGTCCTTCGGCGCATTTCTCGCTCCCGGAATCACACTCTCTCTCCATGGCGAAAGTAACGATTACGTAGGCAAGGGATTGTCGGGCGGGAAAATCGTGCTTGTTCCTCAAAGCGATTCGATTGTGACTGCAAGTGAAACGATTATTTTGGGCAATACAGCGCTCTTTGGTGCAACTTCGGGCCAGGCGTATTTTCAGGGCGGAGCCGGTGAGCGTTTTGCGGTCCGAAACAGCGGCGCCACGGCTGTTGTTGAGAGTGTAGGGGACCATGGTTGCGAATACATGACGGGTGGTCGTGTGGTGGTACTCGGAAAAACCGGGAAGAATTTTGCGGCAGGAATGTCGGGTGGAATTGCTTTTGTGTTTGATGAGACCGGCGATTTTGCCGATCAATGCAATCGCGCGATGGTGGAACTTGAACCGGTGGATTCAGTCGACGACATCCATGAACTGAAAACTCTTCTGGAAAAGCACGTTCTTCACACTCAAAGTGTAAAAGCGCAGTTTTTGCTTGGAGAATGGGAAGCCTCTCTCAAAAAGTTTGTTAAAATCATTCCGGGTGAGTACAAGCGCATCTTGACCGCTCAAAAAGAAAAACTTCAAACCAGCGAGGACTTCCCGGCATGAGCGACATCAACGGGTTCTTGAAGTTCAAACGAGTTGAAGCGAAAAAAATCGATATTCAGACACGCGTTCGTTCGTGGAAAGAATTTTATCATCCGGTCGATGAAACAACGCTTCGTGATCAGGCCGCTCGTTGCATGGATTGTGGTGTTCCGTTTTGTCAGGGGGCTCCTCAGGCGGTCCCTCAGAAATCGATTGGTTGCCCGGTTGAAAATTCAATCCCGGACTGGAATGATCTCGTTCATCAAAACAAGTGGAAAGAGGCGCTTTCTTCCCTGCACTCCACGAATAATTTTCCGGAGTTCACGGGAAAGCTGTGTCCGGCACCTTGCGAGTCGAGTTGCGTTTTGGGGATCACAAGCGATCCAGTCTCCATTCGCACGATTGAATCGGCGATCATTGAGCGGGGCTTTCTGGAAGGCTGGGTCCGCCCTGTTGTTCCCGGGAAAAGAAGCGGGAAAAAAATTGCGATTGTTGGATCAGGGCCCGCAGGACTTGCCGCTGCTCAACAATTGGTACGGGCCGGCCACGCAGTGACAGTATTTGAAAAAGCCCCTCTTCCCGGAGGACTTCTTCGCTACGGGATTCCTGAGTTCAAAATGGAAAAGTCAGTGCTCGATCGTCGCATCCGGCAAATGACTGAGGAAGGGGTTCAGTTTCGCAACGGCATCGAAGTGGGCCGTGACTTGCCGGCGGAAAAATTAAAAAAAGATTTCGATGCAGTTTGTCTGACCCTGGGTGCGGAAGTCGCGCGTGAATTGCCGATTCCAGGCAGGGAACTCACCGGTATCTATCCCGCGATTGAATTTCTCACGCATCAAAATCTTTTATTGGAAAATTCCGGAACGACCCTGCTTCCGGAACTGAACGCATTCGGAAAACGTGTCGTGATCATTGGCGGTGGAGACACTGGATCGGATTGTCTGGGAACCGCGCATCGTCAGGGATGCGTGAGTGCGGTTCAACTTGAGATTCTTTCGGCGCCGCCACTGGAACGATCATCTCAGACGCCCTGGCCGCTGTGGCCTTTGAAGATGCGCACGTCACATGCGCACGAGGAAGGTGCGGATCGTTTTTTCAGTGTATCCACCCGTTCTTTTATCGGAGAAAGCGGGAAAGTCACTGCACTTCGCATGGAACGCAATGGAGATCTTGCACCGGGTGAGTCTCGCGAATTTGAAATCGAAGCGGATTTGGTTTTGATCGCAATGGGCTTTACTGGCCCGGTTAAAAAGTCAGTGATTGAGCCAATGGGCCTCGAGCTCGATGCTCGCGGAAACATTTCCACTGACGTAAATTACATGACCTCCCGGAAAGGGGTCTTTGCTGCCGGAGATGCCCGCCGTGGAGCTTCTCTGATTGTCTGGGCTATTGCGGAAGGCCGTAAGATGGCGGATGCGGTTCAGCGGTTTCTTTAAAATTTTGCCAGGCCAAAAGTAAAACAAGCGAACGATATTCAGTTTTGACGGGAGTAGAACCCGATTTCAGCCAGCTGGAGATCTTCGATATCCGCTTCAAGGCTCAAACGGCGTGTTCCGAAAGCTGCGATCTTCTGATGTGCATCTTTCATGACATTGATCGCCTGTTTCTTCAGGCGGAGGGGCTCGAGGTCACCAATTGCACCGTCTGCATGCATGATCAGAAAGCGGATATTCTTGGAGTTGAAGTAAAGGTCGCCTTCACGAGAGACGGCTGCGGAGCCAAATTCTGCGATGTGTTCATTCTGAATCCGATCCAGCCAAGCCGGGATTACTTTAGCGAGATTCGGGGACACTTTTACGGTGAATGGGTTTTCATGAATCATGGATTGGGGGTTTGATACCATGCGCCGTAGAAGTGGGCAAACCTCATTCCAGTCGAAGGGTTTTTGGAGCAGTTTTCCGCGAGATTCAAAGGGTTTTCAATTTAACGCGACGAGTCTTTTTCTTGAGTCTTTCGGGCTCTGGTTAGTTCGAGCCTTTGATCCAATCGTAGATCAATTTTTGGTCGTCTGGAGAAGCGGATCCACCTTCCGGCATCTCTGGAAGTCCTTTTCGTTTTGAAGCATCGTTCAGGAGAACGAGATAGACAGCGGAGTTTTCCGGACTGCCGGGAGAAAGATAAGGAACCCCGTTTTTGGTTTTTCCAGCCGGGACAGTCCAGTCGTCTCCTGATTTCTGAAACTGAAATCCAGCTGATGCGTGGTTCGAATTGTGACAGCCCAGGCAATTTGCCGCGAAATAACGGCCCGGAGCAGGTGGGGTGGTGTTCACGGAGGCCAGGATCTTTTCGGCATTCGAGATCCAGTTCAGAATCACCTGATTTTCAAAATTTTTGAGAAGCTTCCCATCAAACTCATGTCCGAGTTTGTAGTCGGAGGGTGGCATGGTGTGCTTGTTCAGCACGCCTTTTAACTGGGAAAGATAGAAAGCAGGATCACTGCTCGCATCAGACCACGCAGGGAACGTGCGGCTGAAATCAAGAACGGCGCTCGCCTCGCGAATGTGTTTCAATTCAATCCCGCGGATGATGGGAAGTTTCCCTGGCAAACCGTCAGGTACCGCATGAGCATCGTGGCAGTCCATGCAGGCCTTTTGAACGAGAGGGTGGACGTAGGACTCGTAGTCGCTCCGGATGGCGACGAGGGCTGGAGCAAGGGAAGGCGTTGCCGGTGGAAGAGGGAACGGGGTCGGTGTGCTTGAAGCGTGGATGGCGCTCGAACTCGAACGGCGAGCCTGAAGACTGACATGGTCAGACCCGCAGGCAGTTGCGAGAACTGCGAGTGCGAAGAGTCCTGCCTTGAATCGGGTCTTTTTCGGTGCCATGCGGGCGTTAATTTAACAGTTTTCGTTTCTTTTGTAAATAGCTACTGTGTACGTGGCTCTTCCTGGAGGCATTATTTTGGGGTTGAATTTACTTGGTTTTTTTCAATGTTATTCATTCAGGATAGAATATTTATGATTTGTTTAAAAATAGTGGAATTCTTCCGATAAGAAAGGTGTATAATTCGAGTATTGGGGGGATATTGCACAAAGGATTTCGGAACTTTAAAAAACTGCTTTTGATCGCACAAGTAGCGATGCTATCGGGAATGGTGAACGTTCTGGCCGAATCCTATGTCGTTCAATCCAGTGACACTTGTTCCTCTATTGCGAGAGCTAAACTGGGTAAACCCATTTATGGTGAAAAAGGGACGTTGAAACGGCTGGCGGCCCTGAATCCGACATTGCAGGATCTGAATCTTATTTATCCAGGGCAGACGATTCAAGTTGGAGACGGTGCACCGGTAGAACCCGTGCAAGAAGGTCCACCACAAGCAATTGCTCCACAAGCCACACCGGCATCAACGCCTGAGCCGGTTGTGGAAAAAGCTCCTGAAAAAACTCCCGAGAGAGTAGTGGCCGAGGAGGAATACATTCCTCCGGGGATTGAACTGGGGCTGATCACCGGGATGACAGACCTGCAGGCTACCAGTCTCGAAAACGGAACCAGAGCCACTCTGGGGTCGAATTTGAATCTGGGAGTTCGGGCTGCGTGGGCACATGAGTGGAGCGAAAAATTCCAGACTTCTCTTGCCTGGTCTCTTTCCATTCTTTCATTCAAGCCACCGACCTCAACAAACAAAACGCTCGATTCAAGCTCCCACGTCATGCAAGCCCTTGCTGTAGGCGGTTCTTATCGTCTCTCTGAGTCGCTCTTTCTTCAGCTTTCCTATGAAATGAAAGACCAGATTTTCATCACGGCGAAAGATTCAACCACCATCGCGCTCGATTCGGTTTCGATTTCTGATTTGAAACTGGGATTGCGTTGGAGAATTCTTGAATTTCATCGTTTCGAACTCGGATTCGTTCCTTCGTTCAGTTATCTCTTCTCAAAAGCAAGCGATGGTTATTCCGTTCATTCCGGCCAGGAATACGCGGGTCGGATTTACGTCTCAAGAGAGTTTGCTGCATTCATTCTCGAAGGCTCTTTCGGGCTCGTGTTCCGGGATCAGAATACGGATCTGGTTACGCAGACCGAGACAGACACCCTGCTGGGTGTGACTTTCCGCTTGAAGTAGATTTTAGCGAATTTTCAAATCGTATACAAATTCATGTGTCTGAACGGCGGGCGTACTCATTTCAGGTATGAGTTCCCGACTCAAGAGCGCAATTTCAAAAACATCCCCATACAATGTTTTAATGTCTGAGGGTGAAATGGAGAATGGCGGTCCCTTTTCATCAGCCGGAGTTCTTTCCACCACGATTTGCTGGAAGTGGAAAACTTCAGATCGCGAAGTTTGAATGAGCTCAATCATGCGTTCCGCATACCTTGAGCGAATGTCCGAGGGAAGAGCGATCAAGGCCGCTCGATCGTAGACCGCACCCGGTTTGTTCAGGTGACGTGATTCAAGATTGAAAAAGTCCCCGTTGAAAATGGTGATGCGATCCCCCTCATAAACAGTGAAGGGCCCGTCCTCCCTGGTCTGAACTGAAAGATGATGTTCTGAAAAGAATTCACGGCAGGCTTGTTCCGCGAGTTCAACGCCCACGACTTCGTGCCCGTGATCCCTGAGCCAGACCAGATCAAGACTCTTTCCACACAGTGGAACAAAAACCCGGGTGGGTTTCAGGTTTGAAAAGTATTCCTTCATCCGGGGTTCGGCTTCAGGCTGATGCCATCCGGTCTCGTGGCGTTTCCAGCGACCTTTCCAGTAGTCGGAATTCATGGCTTTTAGCGGTGCTGAATTTTGCTCACTTGAGTCAGGAGAGCTTCATCCCGTTCAGTCACGAGATTCACGACGAGTCCTTTGCGTCCTGCACGAGCGGTTCTTCCCGCGCGATGGATATAGTTCTCGATCTGTTGTGGCAGGTGATAGTTGATCACCCGGCCTACGTGCTCAAGGTCGAGTCCTCGTGAAGCGAGGTCGGTTGAGACGAGCAATTCAATTTTTCCGTCGCGGAACAGTTTCAAGTTGTTACGGCGCTCGATTTTGTCCATCTCACCGCGATAGATCACACAGGTCCGGCCTGATTTTTTCAGTTCCAGAACGAGTTTGTCACACTGAATGCGAGTGTTCGTGAAAATCATGGTACCGCCGGTGACTGGTTTCTTGAGCAGTCTGTCCAGAAGCGGGAAGCGTTTGCCATCGATGACTTCAAGATTTTCAGTCTTGAGAGTGGCGACCAGACGTTTGCTGCCGTCGCTGCGGATTACTTCAGCGTCACCGAAGAGGCGGGTGATCAGGCTCTGTACGGAACCGGATACGGTCGCTGAAAAGAGTGCAAGCTGGCGGGCTTCCGGGCAGGCAGCGACGATCTTGTTTGCATCGGGCAGGAAGCCCTGATCGAGCATCTGATCCGCTTCATCAAATACGAGAGTGCGAACATCGCTGAAGCTGATGAGTCCACGGTCCAATAATTTTACAATGCGTCCCGGAGTTGCGACGAGCACTTCAAACGGTGCTGCAATGTTCTTTTTCGCGACTTCGAGAGCGGTTCCACCTAAAACGGTGCGAACGCGGATGCGGGTGGTGTGAGTGAAAGGCTTGAAAACTTTGGAGACTTGTTCGCCGAGTTCGCGAGTTGGAACGATGATCACCGCGCGGGGTTGGCCGTTCTCTTTGATTGCATCACCCGTCAGTTCAAGACTTTTCAGTTTGTGCAGGATGGGAAGTGCGTAGGCGAGCGTCTTTCCGCTACCCGTTTCGGCGATACCAACGATGGAGCGGCCTCCGAGGAGAACCGGAATGGCTCTTTCCTGAATGTGAGTCGGCTTGGTGAGGCCTTTTTCGGTCAGGGTCGCTTGAAGAGTCGCAAGAATATCGAACTGAGTGAAGGATGTCATGATCAGCGGGTTGTAGCGCGTTGTGCCAACTTTGTAAAGAACGGAGCGAAACCGAGGGAAAATACGCGCAGGCTCTGTTTTATCGGGTATGGGTGGGACGAAAGAGGCTCTCACGTTTCGTTTCTGATCTTCGTTTTTTGTAATGGGAGGTAATGCCATTACTACTGATTACAACCAGAACTTTGACTTGAAGTTGTATTCTGTGACGAATAAACCACTTTACACTCATATCGTCTCAGTAGACCATGAAGCTAAAGATGCGATTTTTTTTAAAAAAATTCAGAACTCTGGTCTTTCTTCTAGGCTTCGGGACGGGAATGATCGTTGTTTCCACCAGTTCCCACGCAGAAAACGAAAGCGTTTCGATCCGGGATCCGTTTGATCTCACTTGGCACGGGTTTATCAGCCAAGGCTACTTCAAGAGCACGGCCAACAACTGGCTCGGCGAATCCCAAGAGGGATCGTTTGATTTCACCGAAGTCGGTTTGAATTTTACCAAATCCTTGAGTGAGAAAGTTGACATTGGCGCCCAGCTCTTCGCGCGAAAGCTCGGACCGAACGAAAACTTCATTGCGCATTTCGACTGGTTCTATGCCAACTACCAGGCCAGCAACTGGTTCAAGTTCAAAGTGGGTCGGATCAAGATTCCCTACGGCCTTTATAACGAACAAAGTGACATCGATGCGGCCCGTGTGCCGATTCTTCTGCCGCAGTCCATTTATCCGGTCCAGAGCCGGAATTACCTTCTGGCTCAAAACGGAGTTCAGGTTTACGGCTTTGGAGACCTGGGTAAAATGGGAGCGTTGGACTATCACTTTTACGCAGGGTCCATCAATATTGACCGTCCTCCGATTACCAGTACTCAGGAGATCATCACACAGATCAATGTCCGTTATCTTTACGGTGGGCGTCTTTTATGGGAGACACCGCTCGAAGGTCTGAAGGCAGCGTTCACGCTTCAGACGGTGAAAGTGGATATCGATGCGGAGCTTCTTGCGACCATTCCGGCTTCGATCACGGCTCCAGTGACCCAGTACATCGGTTCTCTCGAGTATTCCTTCAATCGGTGGTTGTTCGCGGCGGAATACGCCCGGGATTATGCTTCGACCGACAATGTGACAGGACCCATTCCCGAGACGAGTACGATCAGCGAGGGTTACTACGCGATGCTGAATTATCAGATCACCGATTCTTTCGCACCCGGGATTTATTATTCGATGACTACGCCGGACATCATGAAGCGGGGAAGCAATGAAAAACGGCAAGGTGATTTCGCGTTTTATTTCCGATACGACTTCAATGTGAACTGGTTGTTGAAGCTGGAAGGTCACTTGATGAATGGAACCGCGGGACTGGACCCGACCCTCAACGGCAATCACCCGGTTTCTTCATTGAAAGACACCTGGCAGATGTTTTTAGCTAAAACCACGGTGTATTTCTAAGGAAGGAGACGCAAATGAAAATCAGAACGATTGCAATTTGGATCGGCCTCTCCGGACTTCTGCTCAAACCTGAGTTCAGTTGTGCGGATCTTGTCATCATTGTCAACTCCCGGAACGCGACAAAAGAGTTGAGTCGGAAATTTCTGGCGGACACCTTTCTCAAGAAGATCACTTTCTGGAACAATGGCGATTTGATTCTTCCAATCGACCTTCAGTCGAACTCTTCCACGAGAAGAGAGTTCTCGGAAGAGGTCCTGAACCGCCCGGTGACCGCGATCCGGAGTTATTGGCAGCAAATGATCTTTTCAGGGCAGGCTATTCCGCCAGTGGAATATGACCACGAGGACCAAGTGGTTAATTTTGTCGGTACCCATGCGAATGCTTTGGGCTACGTTTCGGAAAAAACTTCCCTTGGGCCGAATGTGAAGACAGTTTCACTGAAGTAGATTACTTGAGGGTTTGAACCACTTTTACCGAACTATCGACCGATTTGTCATCGATATAGCCGATCCCGCTAACGTTGTTTTTAACGAAGTTTCTCACTTCGGCATCGCTGGTTAACTCTTTTGGAGGACTTGCGGTACCGGTGAAAATCAGGTTGGCCCAATAGGCTTTCATTCTCGTTTCGTCTTTTTGAGCCAGCTTTTCGTAAAACTCATTTCGAATCGGAAGTTTTTCCTGCTGATCCACCGGCTTGACCTCAATCCCGCTTTTGGGAAACTCGAACTTCCTGCCCATGAAAATATTTTTAATGTCATCGAGGGTGAGGGGGGCGTCGTTTTTGGGGTGGACGATCACCGCGATATCCGCCAATGCCTGCATCGGACAGCCGGAGGCAAGCAGAGAGAAGAGGATCAGGACATTTTTTATTTTATTATCCATGAAAATTTGCCCTAAAATATGAAGTCAAATGCAGCCGTAAAAGTATTGGCTCCAAAATTTCTGCTCGTGTCGACAAAGTGCTCTTCGGTCCGCATGTATTCTGTCTTGACGATGGCCGAAGGGCTGACTTTGAAGTTCAATCCGAACGTGATTCCGTGCTCGTCGGTCAAGCGGGTGGTGCTGACGGTCGGGTCCGGGAAAGTATAGGCAATGCCGCTCAGGTCTCCTTCCCAAGCATAGGTGAAATAAGGCGTGATGGAAGGAAGTAAATGATATCCGAGTGTGCCATAAACCCCGGTTGCGGTCCGGATAAAATCTCCTGTACCGGTCAATCTGACCATTTCAGAGAGCAGCTCAAAATCCCGCCATTCAAGGCTGGTTCCGGCCGTGAAGCTCTGAATGGACCCGATGTTTTCGTTCAGGGCAATGGTTCCAAGAACGGGATTGCCTGGCAAGACCGGCGTCTGGATGGATTCGGAGACTTTCGGATTCGTTGTATTATAGCCCGCTCTGATTTTGATTCTATCGGAAGAGAGAGTCAGCTCAATCCCTTTGTCGTCATCAAGAGCTGCGGAATAGGTGTAAAAAGGTCCACTTCCCTGAGTGTCGCCAGCGCCACCATAGAGCTGGGTTTTCAGCTGAAAGTCTCCCGCGAGGGGAACTGTATAGATGATCGAAAGGCCGTTGAACGAGTCAATTGGATTCAACCCATAGACTTCGGAGGGAAGACGGGTCCAGAGATAGGTGTATCCGACGGCATATTGTTCAGAGTAAAGGAACTGAGGGTTGATTTGTCTTCCCACTCGAATGGCCCATCCATCGGTCGGACGATAAGTTGCGAACAGCCAGTCCGCAAATAATCGATAGGCCCCGCCTTTTCCGTTGGCCAGGATTTGGCTTGCGAAGGTGATTTTATTCCCGAGGTCAGCACTGAGATTGAGTCCCAAGTCACTTTCCGAGTCCACAGTCAAACGTTTGCCGTTGTTGTTGATGGTGCCGACAGGCAAGTCGGTGCTGCTTTTGGATGCGATTAAATCTGAAAAGCCCCGAATTTGAAGATCGCCTGCCTGAACAGTCCCTGAACAGATGCAAGTGATGAAGCAAAGTCCCTGTAAAGTCCTTTTATAGTCGGCCATGCGAGCGATTTCTCCCGTAATTCCATTTACTTTCTTTAAGTGTCGCAGACGCCATGAGGCATCGCAAACACTTTTCATTGTAGGAAAATTTAGTCAAGGGTACTCATTTGAATACCGAACGGAATTTATGCGCATTGGAAGCGAAGAAAAGTCAAGGCAAACTCGAGTATCACGCACGTTTCAGTTCCTGTCGAACTCCTTCCAATATGTCGGGCTGGCTCTGGGTGCCTTTTTGATTTACCTCCATACCCAGACAGCGGGCATTACAAAGCGGACTTTAAATGACTCCCTCAAACAGCAGCAAGTCATTCGCAACCTTCTCTGGATGAACCTTGTCACTCAAAAAGCGGCACTCCTGTCGTTGAGCGCTCCCTTGACTCAAAACGTTTCCGATTACAAAAGAGCAAAACGGATCACCGAAGCCCTTCCCAATTTTTTGACAGATGGAACGGATGAAGAAGAACGAAAAGAGCTCATGGAAAAGGTTGCCCCTGTTTTTTCCGATATCCAGAACCTGGATGAGCATTCGGGGCGAAACGAAAGGAAGAAACTGTTGGCGGGTGCGGACCGACTGGGGACTGAGCTGAACGCGGAGGAATCCGAGCGTTGGTACGACCTTTTGGGAAAAGACAAGCGCCTCTTGAGGGAAATTCATACGCGCCATCTCGAAAACTATTTCGGGGACAGCCTCTTTATTTTTTACATGATCGTTCTCGCGTGGGTTTCGACTAAAAAGAAGAAAATGGAAGTCGCGTTGAAACAAAGCGAAAGAAAAGGGCGTGTTCTCACCGAGGGCAGTTTCGAGGGTCTTGTGATCCTGGAGGGTCGAAAAATCATCGAAGTGAACCCCGCATTTGAAACGATGTTTGAAGTGCTGTCCGAGCATGCGATCGGAAAGGAAATCGGGACTTTCGTAAATGTTCAAGAAGAAATGTTGAAGATCGAAGGCACCGCCGAAATGATGGGAATCAAGGTCAGCGGCGAGGTTCCGCTAGAGGCTTCCATCAAACATCTTCTGTTCGAGAATCATCCGATCACGATTCTGGCACTCCGGGACCTTTCGGTAAGGAAGCACATGGAAGAGATGAAGCTGGGGAAAGAGGCCGCCGAGCGTGCCAACCAGGCAAAATCCACCTTTCTTGCCAATATGTCGCACGAGCTCAGAACTCCGATGCACGGGATCCTGAGTTATGCGAAGTTCGGGCAGCAAAAGATAGAAACTGCGACCAAGGAGAAATTGAAAACCTATTTCGATGAGATCCATGACAGCGGGGCCAGGCTGATGGCCCTTTTGAATGATCTTCTCGATCTTTCAAAACTTGAAGCGGGCAAGATCGCATACTCGATAAAAAAAGGAGATCTTGAGGATTCCGTTGTTTTGGTTGCAAGTGAGATGAGGGCGTTTGCGGAAGACAGGGGACTGATCATCGCGATTGAAAATCCGGTTCCGGATCATCTGGGGCACTTTGATACGGAAAGAGTCCTGCAAGTCATCCGGAACCTGCTTTCGAATGCGATCAAGTTTTCCAAAAAAGGCAGCACGGTCAGGGTCAGAATGGAAAGCGACTCTTCGATGCTTCGAACGAAGATCTTCAACGAAGGGGTGGGGATTCCCGCGGAAGAGCTGGAGTCCATTTTTGACAAGTTCGTTCAAAGCAGCAAGACCCGCACGGGCGCGGGTGGTACCGGACTGGGACTGGCGATCTGCAGGGAAATCATTCAGCAACATGGCGGGAAAATCTGGGCGGAAAACACTCCGGAAGGAGAAACCGTCTTCATCTTCGAATTCCCGAGAGCTCCGGTTCATTCGGGCGAAACAGTAAGAGTCGCATAGGAGCAAGAGTTCATGAGCACCAGACAAAAAGTGATCATCGTTGATGATGAACCGAGAAACCAGAGGATCGCAATCGAGGTCTTTGAGGATCTGGTCGAGTACCGGGTTGCCGGGAGTGGCGAAGAGGCGCTGGCCTTGATCGATCAGGAACTTCCTGATCTTGTCCTGCTCGACATCATGATGCCGGGAATCGACGGATACGAGGTTTGTAAAAGGATTCGTAGTAACCCGAAAATGGCTCAGGTGAAGGTGCTTCTGGTTTCCGGACGCGCGATGCTGGAAGAAAGAATGAAAGGGTACGAAGTCGGCGCCGACGACTACATGACCAAGCCTTTCGTTCCGGAGGAGTTGCAGGCGAAGGCAAAAGTGTTTCTCCGGCTGGCCAGAACCGAAAAGGAATTGAGTGATTTGAATCTGAATCTCGATCGTCTGGTCCAGGAAAGAACGAACCAGCTTTTGGATGCGGAGTCGAAGCTGGTCTCAGCCGCAAAGATGTCGGCTCTCGGAGAAATGGCCGGTGGAATCGCCCACGAGGTCAATACACCGCTTGGCACGATCGGGATGCTTGCCGAGCAGGTCCAGGAGCTTCTGAATGACGAGGTGGTGGACAGGAAAACAATCACGGAGATGAACGGTCGCATCGTGGAAACGGTGAAACGGGTGGCTGCGATCGTTCTTGGCTTGAGGATCTTCTCCCGCGATGTCGGAGGGGAGCCATTTCAAGCCGTTCCGGTGAAAAAAATCGTCGACGATACCTTGATTCTTTGCAAAGAGCGGTTGAAAAGTCACAAGATCGTATTGAACGTCGCTTCGATTCCGGATGACCTGAACATCCAGTGTCGTTCGGTTCAAATTTCACAGGTTCTGCTGAACCTGATCGGAAATGCCTGTGATGCGATTGGTGGTCTCCAGGATCGGTGGATCTCGATCGAATGCGAATCCCGGGAAGAATCAGTTCTGGTTTCAGTCACTGATAGCGGAGGCGGGATTCCCAAAGAAGCCCGTGAGAAGCTGTTCCAGCCCTTTTTTACAACGAAGGGGGTGGGAAAGGGAACCGGATTGGGATTGAGTATTTCCAAGGGGCTCATCGAGGCGCACCAGGGGAGTCTCAGCGTTGATACAAGTTGTAAAAACACGCGTTTTGTGATCCAGCTTCAAAAAAACATCACTCAGAAACGAGTTGCCTGACATGAGCTCTGGAATCTCTCCCGAAAAAATTCGTATTTTGTTTGTCGATGATGATGACGACTTCAGAAATATTCTGACCTTTTCCTTTCAACGAAAGGGCTATCAGGTTTTTTCGGCGTCGGGCGGAAGAGAAGCGATGGAAATCATCCGCAGACAGCCAGTCGATGTGGTCATTTCGGATATCCGGATGCCCGAAGGGGACGGGATCGAACTGCTGGATCAGATAAAAAACCACAGCTTGAAAACACCCATTGTCCTTTTAGTGACTGGATATGCCGACATAGCGACGGAGGATGCACACGACATGGGAGCCGAGGCGCTTTTGGCCAAGCCCTTCGATCGAAAGGTGCTGGAAGAAACGATCCACCGTCTTCTGACGCCTCCCGGGGAAAGATGGGCGAATGAGCAACCGGATTTGAAGCACGAGTTGAAAGTGAAACTTCAGTTTCCGAGCCTTTTAAGTGCGATTGAAGCGAAGGTGGTGAATGTAGGGCGCGGTGGAATGTATTTCCGGTTGGAAGATCGGTTCCCAAACGTCAACGATGAAGTGTCCTTCTCTCTGGAGTTGGACCTGCATCAGATCAGGGGAACAGGGATTGTCCGGTGGGTTCGTTGCAAAAGTCCGGAGGATTCTTCTCCCGGATGTGGGATCGAATTTTCTTACATCGCGGAAAACGATCGAGTGCAAATTCTCGAGCTTTTGGAAAAAAATCAAATGAGGGCTTATATCCCGAAACGATGATTATGAGTCGCTGGAGTTGATCAGGACTTTCCGCCGATCCAGAATGAGGGATTTCACGCGCTCGAGAGACCTCAGAAGTATTTCGAGCTGCGCGACTTCATCGTCCATGTTTCCGAGCTCTTTCATGCGCGACAGAAGGAGATCGACGATCAGGGTCGATGTTCCAATCGGGGTGGAAATATCGTGCAAAAACACTCTTTCTTCTTTCGCTGACTGTCCGGTTTCTTCGTTTGCCACGTTTAACAATTAGCTCATCCGGAGAAACATTTAAAGTATTTTTGCTTTTATCTCGATTGGAATAGGAAGATTATGGGTACCAAAAAAATTCTCATTGTTGATGATGATCAGGACTTTCGCGAGATTGTCGGCGCTTGCGTTAAAAAAATGGGATATGACATGCTCGCCGTGAATGGCGTGGCTCAAGCGAAGCAAGGCATCGGGTTATTCGAGCCGCACCTGATATTGACGGATACACAGATGCCTGAGGAGACGGGTATTGATCTCCTGAAACACGTCAAAGCCAATCACCCTGAAACTCCCATCATCCTCATGACAGGATTTTCGGATTTGCTCGATTCGTTCAAGGCGGCGGAGCTCGGAGCTTCCGCTTTTCTGGCAAAACCCTTTCGAGATACCGAACTCCAGGAGGTTCTGGAAAGGATCCTTTCCAGTTCCGAAAAAACACCTCCTGCAGGTGAGACTTTTACGGATGACAATGACTATTGTCAAATCGCCATCGATGATTTTGTTTCCGGTCGCAACTTGCAGTGCAGTATCTTCATTCGGATCGGACCTGCTGATAAAGGTTTCCGTTATATCAAAGTGGCCCATGCAGGGGAAGACATTGCCATGGATCGGATCCATGTTTACAAGCAGAAGGGCCTTATGCATCTCCATGTTCGGGTGGAAGATTTCCGTGCATACATCGGGTTGATGGAAAGGCTGGTCAATGCGGCCCAGAAACCGCAATTGAAAGTCAGCGCCGACAAGAGAGCGAAGCTGGTGAGCCACACCCTTTCCCTCATTAACCAGGAGCTGATGGATCTGCCGATTTCCGACGAATCGTTCGATCACGTGAATTCAATTTTGAGCGCGACGGTGAAACTGGTGACCAGTGATGAGGATTCATTTGAGCTTTTGAAATCGCTTGAAAATCTTTCCGAGCAGGTCTTTTCTCATTCGGTCGCTGTTTCCATTTATTCCACCCTGATCGCGAAGGCGATGGACTGGAGTTCGACCGCCATTCAGATGAAGGTGGCGACCGCCGCGTTGATTCACGATATCGGCAAGCGCCAGCTTCCTCCCGACCTTGTTGATAAACGAAGAAGTAAAATGACTGCTGAGGAGTTACGGCTTTATGAGACGCATCCCCAGCGTGGATTTGAAATTGTTTCCGACAACACCCGGTACTCTCCCGAGGTCTGTCAGGCCATTCTGCATCATCATGAACGAATGAATGGTTCCGGATTTCCGAATCACCTCATGAGCAGTAAAATCATCCGGCTTGCCAACATCATCGCCGTCGCCGATGAGTTCGCACATGAGTTCGAGAAGTGCAAAAGTGACAAGCAGGAATTTCCGGTGGTTCGAGCCACCCAGCATATTATTTCCATGAAATCCGACCGTCTTTATGCCCCCGCGGTTGACGCCCTGGTGGACGTACTCACGAATAAGAAGTGATAGACCATCGGTCAGAAAAGCTTGCGAACACCAGGTAGGCTGCTCGTTGGTAAAGTTCCTCCCGTTTCAAGCACCTCTTGATTTTTATATTAACACGATATATAAATAGGCTCCTGATTTGGAGGAAACATCCCATGGGCCTTCGCACTCTGTTTTTAAATGCATTAGTCCTTACTCTTGGTTCGAGTGCAAGCTTTGCCCAGACGCTTCCACCCGAAGCAGAAGTCCGGTCACCTCTCATGGATGCCGTTACTCATTCTGTAGCGGGCGATACGTCAAGCCAGGGTGCCCAGGCAGGTGACTATGAACTCACGGTTCAGGATGCCGACAAACAGGTTGTTGGTTTTAACTTCACGAATACAGGCGGAAACCGGGTGGTTCCTCCGAAAGAGCGTGGAATTGGAATGGGACCTGATCGCCAGTTTTCTTTCGTCTTCCCGAGAGGAGCACGTCAGGACATTCACCTTGAGCTGACCGATATCCCGAATGAGTTTTTATCCCAGATGATGGAGAGCTATTTCTATTTTTTCCCGAGAACCAATCTCCCGGCAATCATCTGGCCTGCGGCTGATGCAAGCGACCAGACGGTGCAAGTGATTCTTCCCACCGGAGAAATGGTCAAGTTCGATCCGGTTTCAAAGCAAATGACGGGCGGGGTGCTGGCTGAAACAGCTCCGATCGATCTCAATCCCAATCGCTTTAACCGGAAGTTTGCAGCGATCGCCTATTCCGGCACGGGAGTGGTGGTTCGCGTGGACACTCGGGGAGCGGATCCGCGACTGGGAACGGTTGCGACGGTTCAAAAAGGAGCGCAAACCTGCAAGGTGCCTTCAAAACTTCTGTTCAATCAGGATCCTGAGTCCGATGTGGAATTTCTTTTTGCCACAGATGCGGATTTCAACGCGTTTCTGATCAAGCAGTGCAAGATGAGTTTTCTATAATCATCGGGCCTTTTCAGGATCCGATTTCATTTTAAGGATCGGCGAAAAAAGCCACGGACGATAAGCGGTCATCAATGTCATGTTGAGAAATGACTCTTTCTTGCCGCCTGTGCTGCGAGCACTCAGGGAGTCCAGAGCCCGGATATCCCGGATGAGAGACTCGATCCGTCGCTCAAGATTGAGAAATTCCTTTTTCGGCAGCAGAAAAGTGGTCAGGATAATCGAGTCATGACTGCCATCAAATTCCGAGTTCATGAAATCATTTTTCAAATCCCTGAAGTAGGCAACATGTACGGGCCCGTTCTTGATGCATCGGAAGTGCCGGTTCACCAGAATTCTTACTTCATCTCCCGGATGCCTTTCGATCAGCTGAGCGCGTTCCAGAGTCTTGAGGTGCTGCCGGAGTTCCGTGTCTCCAAACGAGAAAAGGTTTTTCACATGAACGAGAGACGTTCCTTTTGCGAGGAGACAGAACAGATTGAACAACTGGGCGTTTTCCGCCAGCGTCTGCTCCTGCTGCAATGTCAGGCAATCCGTCTCGCCTGAATTATTGGCGGCAATTTTTGCGAGATCAAAGAAATTAAGATCAAGAAAGTTGCAGATTTCCTGCAAGCGTTTGAGATCGATGTTCTTTCTTGAAAACATCCTTTTTACAGTGGTTTCACTGACATTTATTTTCTTCGCCAGCTGCCGGTAGGTAATGCCTCGGGATTTTAGAACCCCCTGTAATGCGAGCAACAGATCATTCGTTTGAGTCATGCCTTAGAGTTATACTTTTTGATTTCAAAACGCAAAGGGCATAAAGCGGCCCTTCGGGTATCAGAAAGTGATCCTTTGAATTTAGCTCTTCCACGCGCGTTGACCGGTACTTTGACCGGGTGAGAAGATTAAATTCAAATCAATCAGTAAAGGAATACGGATCATGAAAAAGTTTCTCAAATCAAGTGTTACGGCTGTTTTAGTCATCAACGCTCTCACCGGATGTGCGAGCGCTCCGCAAAAATCCGATGTCGCCCGAAAGGTCGCATCTGAAGACATCTATGGAACTGATAACAAGTTCATCAAAGTGACCACCGACGCGACAAAAAAGATGGTGAAGTTTGATCTCTGTAGTCTGGTTGACCGGACGAAATGTGTTCCGATCGGAAAGGGCTTTTACTCACAGGCAGCGCTTGATCGTCTCCAAGTCCAGGAAAAATCCGCAGTCTGGCGCGCGGGGCTTCTTGACCTTGGAATACTGGCGGCAACTGTCGCAACCGGAGGTGCAGCTGGTTTCTATGCCGGGGGTGCAATTGCCGGAGCTGCTGCTTCAGGTGAAGTCGGGATTGCGATCGTCGGAGGAAACATTCTTGGCTTCGTCGGTGGAAGTGCAGCCGGTCTCGGAGCGACCGGAATTGTCTCGTCCTATGTCGATACTCTGAATCCTGCCGAGCAGAATGACGAAGAAAAGGTTTTGAGTCAGAAGTTCCGGGAAACCAGCGGAGACGTCAGAATTGATTACGACGTCCCGACCTTTGCCGGGCATCTCGAAAAGGTGCTGGCAAAACTCGACAACTGATAGTCGGACTTTTAGTACTTGTGTGAAATTGAAACCCACCTTGAATATCTCAAGGTGGGTTTTTGAATTTAGATCAACTGAATTAGTTTAATTGTGGGTTGAAAACAAATCACCGAGTAGTTCACTCAGAAGCCATGTAAAATTGAGTTGCGCTATATGACGCATTGCGGTAAAGTTGCCCAAATTTGAAGGGCTCCTTACATGAAAATTCCTTTTTCGTTATTACTCTTTCTATCCAGCCAAGTCGCTTTTGCACAAACGAGCGGACAAGGCGGGGCCATTGCTTTGGATGGAAACGCCACTCCGGCGACCGACCTCATTTATCAGGGGAAAGCGATTTCAGCGAGTGAAGCCAACACGCTATCGCAAAAGGGAATTGATCTTTCCACTCTCAATCCGAGTGAAAAGCAAGATCTCTGGAAAAACATTTTTGTAGATAACAAAGCAATTCAAGATGCTTCTCTGCCTTACCAGGAAATTTCCTTCAAAGACTACGTTCTTGCCCCGGACGGAAAGATTCGCTTTCTGGGAGGACTTGCAAACGGGACAGTCCTCAACTTCGCAACTTCTAAAAACGTACACACTCAATTCATTCGTCGGAACTTGCTGGTCAAGATCGGATATCGCGTCCCGAATCTGACTTACGTTCCAAAAATCAAACTCGTGTTTCAATCATCCATTGATAAAGAGCTTTTTGAGCAGACGCTTTCGGATGACACTTTAGGCGACACAAAACGCTGGATTGAAAGTGAAACGGACACCAGCATTGTGATCAATGATCTGGTCGCTCAGGAAACGAATCTTCCGATTTTCGATCTTTCGCTTGGAACTCTGGCTTCGAGTGATGGAAGCGATCTGATTCAAGGCCAACGCGTGCTCAACTCGCTTGAAGCACTCTATTCACTGACCGATTTTGACGAGAGTGCAAACCTGTTCTCCTGGTCCACGGGCCAGGTTCAAAACAACAGTTTGCTTCTTCCATTTGACGGGGAAGACAGTTTCTATCCGTCTCTTGACGATGTAAAGTGGATGGCGCTTAGAATTGCGCAACTTTCCCGTGATGACTGGCAGGATGTCGTTTCGAAAAGTTATTTGCCGGACGGTGTGGCTGCCCTCATCGTTGAGAAGCTGATTTCCCGCCGGGAAGACCTGCTTCGTTTGACGAAGCTAGATAAAAAAATTCCGCAAATCAAGCCGAAATACGACACCAAGGTCAGCTTGGGCAAGGACCTGGTAAAAGGCGAAATCAAACAGGAAAAATACCCAGGCTATGCTTCCCGTTTCTCTTACGGTGACCCTGAAAACCCACTCAACTTTCAACAGGTCCTTTTTGATGGATCATCCCAGTTGATTGGAACAGCACTCAACGTACTGGTTTCCGAATTTAACAAGCTTCCATTTCTTTCCACTGACGTGGCTGACAAGGTGACCGCAAGACAGTCCCAGAATTTCATCACTGAAGTAAACCACTATCTGAAGACCGGAACTTACCGTCCCGTCCCACTCGGTGTTTACACCATTCCCACTTATCACGGTGGACTCATTGCGAGTCGGGACGTGGTTTCCGGGAACTATATGGGAACTGACAACCTGTTCCAGCTCGTGGATAACATTGGGATCAGTGTTGGCGGTGGAGCGTACCTCATGACAGAGGGCTTGGATGGTATTCCACTCAAGCTGTTTCAAAAGCTCCCCATTTCGGGCGGGGTCTCTGCAACGGCTTCTTATAACCGGATCTATTCACACATCAAGCCACTCACGTCCATGAAGGCGGCCTTGAAGTATCCGCTCTACAATCTCTTTGTTCCGCTCGCTCAGATGACGGTCGGGAAAAAACTCAAAAAAGTGGCTACTGCGAATCTGTCACAACTGACCGATAGCGAACAAACGGACCTGATCACCAAGTTGAAAAACACGCTCAACGGGAAGATGACTGCGGGGGATAACTTCATCATCACCGACACCCTCGGAGCGGACATGTCCGGAGAGTTCAGTGCCACGCTTTATGAGATGATTACCGGAAGGATCAGTGCAGCCGTGGATCAACAGGTGATTTCCCGGATCAATATCCTGAAAGTCTCGGATACCGAATATCAGGTTTATCGGGATTTGGGTTACCCGACCAGTTTCTCAGCAGGTTTGGATATCGATGCTTATATTCCAGTCTTGAAATTAAACTATGGCCTTTTGAAGGGACAAAGCAAGACAGACTACTACGACATCAAGCTTGATTCGAATGCGAATCCCGTTACCGATGCCACCGAAAAGTCCAAATACCTGGCACTTGCGGATTTATTCCTCAAAGGCAATCTGACCAAAATCAAGAAGCTCGGCGAACCCATGAAGTTTCGTTACAAATTGGGCCAGGACGACGGTCAGGAGAATTTGCTTGTGGTCGCGGCCACCCAGGTCAAGTCCAGCATGAGCATGCGTGCGATTCCACCCACAGGGGACGAGCTTGATCTGTATCGCAAATACAAAGCGTCTTCCGAGGGGTTGAACTATGCGGATCTGGCGCCGAATGTATTAAGCGCTTTGGTTTCGATTCTCACTAAAACCAATTTCTCAGTTGGTTCCGGTTATGATGGTGGCGGAAACGCAGGATTCTCTGTTTTTGGTCTGGCCAAGACCAAGACGGAAGCATTTGAATCACCGGCCGATTTCCTGGGCAACAAGAATTATGCACCCATCGTAAAACTGTCCCGCATTCGGAACGGTTGGAGCATCAAGAAGAAGGGCGCTCAGAGAATCATTGATGGCCTTCAAAAGCGTTATAACTATGAGTTCTTCCAGAAGGATGTGCTGGCGGATACGAAAAACATTTTCATGTACGGGATTACGGCAAACTTCATGTTTTACAGTGGAGCGATCGAGCACCTTCTGGCGATCAAGGATGACGAGATTGATACCATTTTCGACAATGAACGGAAAAAGCATCTCGCGTTTTCTGAAGTGCACAGACTCAGAATCAAGGGCTTGATCCATCAACTTCAAAAAGCGAAAAAACTTGGAGATATTTCAGACCTCACAAACGACATCTTCAATCAAGTTGAAGAGAGCTTTACTCTGGATGGCATGGCTAAGATCTGTGGCGGTCAGAAGAACCTGTATGTCTACGCTCAAATCAACGGCTTCCGCACCCGGGATGAAAACGGGGACCAACCCATTCCATCATCATCCTTCGGAGAGTTTGGAAATAAAATGGTTTCGGGGCCCTTTGATTATCTGCAAAGCATGACCGGGATCGCTTCTGGTGAATTGAACGCCAGCTGGTTGCTCCGCAAGCTTTACTGATCCAACTGGAATATTTTATCGTTCCTTTGTTTACAAAAGAGAGTCTTTATGACACACTGCGCACAACTTATGAAAACGCAAGCCTTCTTGTTATCGAGTCTGTTCTTCACGATGACTGCAGTTGCACAAACTGCCGGCTCGACGCCTGCGTTGATGTCGGGAGCGAGTGACGAGTACTTCAATCAGCAGTGGTACCTTCAAAATAACGGCTACAGCGTTTCTCGCGATATTACTCAAATCAGTTCCTACACAGTAAAGGGCGTGGCTGGAGATGATCTTCATTTTCCATTCCAGTTTATTCAGCTTCAGCCTCAAATCGTAAAGAAACAAGTGGTGGTTGCCGTCCTCGATACAGGTGTGGACATTGACCACCCGGAGCTCAAAGACGCGATTTTAAAAGCACCGCTCGAATGCAACACCTTGGGAGGGCTGCCTCCGGTTGCCGCTCCGGACAAGGATGGCAATGGTTTTAAAGGTGATTGTGCGGGTTGGAATTTTGCCTCCAGCACAAACATCAACGGCGACAACCAGGTTTACGATGATGTCGGTCACGGTACCCACGTTGCTGGAATTATCGCTGCAAAGATTGATTCTGTCGGAACCCGCGGAATCAGTGATCTGATCAAAATTCTCCCCGTGAAAGTTCTGGGAAAATACGAACAGCCCGGAAATCCGATGGCACCCAAAGCAAACATGATGAACCGGATTGCCGGCGGTTTGAAATACGCGATTGATAAGAATGTGGATGTGATCAATCTCTCCATGGGATGGCCTTCGTTCCTGGATTCTCCACAGATTCGTGCTCTCTTTGATCTGGCCGAGCAAAAAAACATTTTAATCGTGGCAGCTGCAGGAAATGATTCTCAACACACCACCATCTTTCCTTGTTCCTATAAATCAGTGATTTGTGTCGGCGCAAGTACCGTCGATGGCTCGATGAGCGATTTCTCCAATTATGGTGGGAACGTGGACTTGATGGCTCCAGGCGAGCAAATCCTTTCGACGACTCCCCGGACCATCACCTCGATGTTTTTTGATCAGGACGGGTATGACTTCAAGAATGGAACTTCACAAGCAGCTCCGATGGTTGCGGGGAGTGCTGCTCTTTTAAAACTCTATCTGGGGGACATCTCCACGAAAGAGTTGAAGGCGCGTTTGTTTGCATCCGCTCAACGCTCAGGCGATCCACTTCTTTCGCTTTACGGCGAAATCAATTTGAATCAGGCGCTTGCGATCAAGCCGGACCAGTTTCTTTATCTGAACACGAAGGAACTCAATACAGTTGCTGTGGGCTATCCGAACGGAAAGTTCAGCTTCAACCTTGAGTTGGACAAGCTCCTTCCAGGTTCCGTGGATCAGGCTCAGATTCAGGTTTCAGCTTCAGATTCAAATCTTGTTTTGGATCAAAATTCTTTCAGCACTGCATTCACGGACACTCAGGACACCGTCTTGATTTCCGTCACCGGAACAGTTGCCAATTTGAGTGCAGATTCCACCCAGGTGCTTTCGTTTGATCTCACTTATGGATCCAATCATTACAGCTTCAAGAGGGAAGTGGTGTTCGCACTGGATTCCAAAGCGGTATCCGTAAAGAGCGCGTTCCCCGACAATACGAATTTAAGCACTCTCCGTTCAGTGGATGATCCTTTTACGCTTTCTGCGAACCCGGTTTTTTTCACTCAGGCAGTTCAAAACGGAACGACCCTCCAGTTTTACTATCGTGCGAATGGAAAAGTGAATCCGCTCTTGAGCATGGCGAAAAGTGCAGGCATTCAAATTACAGCCTCCACTTTTGTCGGCTCGACGCAAATGTTTCTCGAGTTCTATGATCAACCCGGCAAGAAACTCACTTATGAATTGTGGGACCTGGTTCAGGCTAAAGTAGTCAAATCCATCGACATGGTTCCCGATACCGTGCTTTTTGATCCATCAAAAGGTGTTCTCTTGAATGGAGACCACATGATGGCTGCTTCTCTTCTGAATGGAAAGATCCCTCCCAGCGAACAAGAGCAGTCCGTCTGGGTTAAAAAAGACACCAGTTCCAATGACCACATTTACTTCTTTGAAGAGAAGAGTGGCGCGCTCGTTACCGAGCTCCTCGATAATACCGACTTTTTGAATCAGATCCGGAAACAGTATTCGCTTGCCTACAATGACCCGGTCACACCACTCGCAGTTCTCACGAATGGCCCAAGCCAATCCATTAGTACCCTCTTTGCGATTGGAACCGGGTATTCCCGCAAAGTGCTCGCCGTAAACTTCACGGGGCACAAACAATACACCATTCAAAACGAATACCAGGTTCCTGCAGGGGGCGCACTTCAGAAGATTCCTTTCCTGAATCAGATGATGATTGCCGTGCAGGAGCGCAGCGGTGCTTACCAGGTATTTGATTTAAATACAGGCGGGTTTACGGAATATACCTGGAGCGGCGCTTTAAATGACAATCTGACTGGTCCGATTGCAGCACTCGATTCCCGGCATATTCTTGCTCAGACTCAAAAGAATTATGTGGTGCTGGGAGATGGACAGTTCTCCAGTATCGCTCTGAAGCGCTTTAGTTTCCTTCCCGGCTCCCTGTTCTCGGAAAACTTCATGCCGGTAACGGTTACGACTCCAAAGGGTCCAATGAACGCTCTTTTTGTTGACCAGACTCTGATCAGCGAGAAGCACCTGGGTGTTCTCATGTGGAATGGGCAAAACATTGTGAAACCGATTCTCTTCCAGGAAGAGTTGCCGAGCGGATGTTCAGTGATGAACCCTCAACGGACTGGATCAAATTATTCAATTTTTCTAAAATGCCAAACCGGAACGAGCAGCTACTTGCTCGAAAGAGCACTCGTTACTCAATAAATATAAAGGAAAGACGACTATGAAAAATCTAATTTTAGCAGGCCTCCTGTCAGTAGCTTTAATGGCGTGTAAAACCAACCAGCAATATAACTACGCTGTGTCGGATGCGACCGATGCGGGTTATGGCACCGGGTATGCCGCTTCTCAGGCGAACTATCCTTATGTGGTGAACTTTGCACTCATGCTTCAACAGCAGGTGGGGGCGGCTTATACCGTTCAATTTGTAAAGGTATCGGATGCAAATCCAAACTTTATCGTGATTGCTCAAACCTCTCCCTCAACGGTTAATACCCAGACGGGAGTCGTGACTCCGGGAACAACCACCCTTGTTGCTTTCAACCTTGCTTCCTACCAGGTCGGGAATAATTTCAACCAGTATATTAACCAAAACGGATCTGTTTATTTCATGGGTCTGACTCAAAATGCTGACGGCTCATTCACTTGCAAGGTTGCAGGCTGCTCGAAATTTGGAACAGGCAACCAGCCAGGGACATTCACTTCTGATTTGAGTTTTGAAAAAGTACAGGGCTCCGGCAAAGACCTGGACAAGGCCCGGGCTTTGGTTGAATCGATGCAATCGGACGCGATGGCTCAAAATATCGCCGCAAACTTTGGATTGTCTTACGATCGCTCCGTTCAAATTGCAAAAATGGCTCAGTCCTGGAACAAGCTTTCCAAGACTCGCGCGATGACAGACGCGGATGCGGATGGAGTCATTCAAAAGATGACTGGAGTGACGGGCGAGGCGATGAAGAGCGCTGAAACCGCGATGATTCAATACGGAAATCACGCTCCCATGGATGCAATTTTAAATACCGCTGCTCAAGTCAACGGCACCACTTCTGAGAACATGAGCGCGATCATGAATCAGTTGTTCATCAACGAGTGAGAGCGACGGTTTGTAAAAATTACCAGTATCACAGAAGTTCATCTCGAAGTTTTCGCCGTGGATTTCTAACATAACCTATTGAAATGATTAAGCCAATGGATTGGCACCTATTTTGCTGAGTGGTACGTAAGAAGAGTTCAAACTTTATAACGGGGACAAAGAATGAAGAACGTGAAGATAAAAAATGGAGTCTTATTCCTGGCACTGACTGCAACTGCGTCAGGCTGCTATACCAACAAAGCCTACCAGAGTGCGATTAACGCATCCTACCAGCAAGGTCAAACCGTGGGGCACACAGCGGGTGAATCCACAGGTTACGAAAGTGGCTTGAGCGACGGTTACACCAGCCAAGGCCAAGGCGATGCTTATCACACCGGTAAAACGGATGGTTACAACAACGGGTATACCGCGGGTGTGACGGCAGCTCAAACTTCCGCTTATAACTCTGGCTACAATGCCGGTCAGACTGCGGGTTACAACTCGGGCAATACTGCCGGTTACAATGACGGTAAAGCTGCAACTTACACCCCGGGTTACAACGCCGGCTATGCAAATGGTCAGAGCACGAACAATACCACCATTGGATACAATGCTGGATACGCTCAAGGCCAAAGCAGTGGTCAGCACGATGGTTACAATACGGGTTACAACGCCGGCGATAACACCAGCAACTATAACAGTGGTTACAACTCGGGTTACAACTCGAGCTACAATACCGGATATGACGACGGCCAATACGATGGTTACAACTCCGGATACGCTGATGGCGACAGCACCGGCAATTACAATTCCGGGTACAGCGACGGTTACAATCAAGGGTACTACGATGGTGGCGACCTTTCTTACAGTGACCTTTCAGGCTCAAGCATGAAGGACCTCGACAAGGCGCAAGCCCTCGTTCAAGGTTTCAAACTTGAAAACACTGCAGGACTCATTGCCGCTCAATTCGGTCTGTCTCAGGATCGCGCCGTTGCAGTTGCTAAAATGGCGAAGGCCTTCAACGCGCTTTCCAGCACCCGTTCAATCACTGATGCGGATGCAAACGCATTCTCCAAGCAAGTGGTCGGCGTATCAATTCAACAAATGAAAGACGCAGAGAGTGCGATGATTCAGTTCGGGAATCAGGCTCCTTTGAACTCTGTTCTGGATGCTGCCGCAAAAACAAACGGCACCACCTCTGAGAACATGCGCTCGATCATGAACCAACTGTTTATCTTTAATAACTAAGGCAGAAGAGAGATTATCAATATGAAAAACTTGAAAAATACAGTTACTCTGTTAGCCCTGACGGTGAGTTTTGCAGCCTGCAAAACCAACAAACAATATCAATCAGCCGTAACCAATGCTTACACAAATGGTCAGACCGACGGTACCGCTTCCGGTACAGCCGACGGTCACCAAAAAGGTGAGGGCTATGCGTCTGCAAATCCGGGAGCGACCAACGCTTATAATGCCGGAGCGGGATCCACTTACAACAGTGGTTACACTGCCGGGGACGCGACCAATCAAACTACTTACTACAACTCTGGAAACAGTGCCGGCCAAACCGCTGGTTACACCAGCGGGTATGCGAATGGTCTGGCGCACGGTCAAACCGATGGTTACAACGCTGGATACAGCGCGGGTCAAACTGCGGGTCAAATCAACACGACTACTTATCAAACGGGTTACAACAACGGTCTTAACCCTGGTTATGCCAATGGTTACTCCAGTGGTTACAACTCCGGATACAGCAGTGGTCAGACGACTGCTTACAATTCCGGATACAGTGATGGTCAGTACGACGGTTACAATGATGGCTATGACAATGGCCAGTACGACGGTTACAACTCTGGATACTCTGATGGCTCGACCTATGCCTATAACAACGGATACGGCGATGGGTACAATGACGGGTACTACGATGCCAGCGGTGTGAGCCTCACTAACAGTGATCTTTCAAGCGCAAGCATGAAGGATCTGGACAAGGCGCAAGCACTCGTTCAGGGCTTCAAGCTTGAGAACACAGCAGGAGTCATTGCAGCTCAATTCGGTCTGTCTCAGGATCGCGCAGTTGCAGTCGCTAAAATGGCGAAAGCTTTCAACACGCTTTCCAAAACCCGTTCAATCACTGATGCAGATGCAAATGCCTTTACTAAACAAGTAGTCGGCGTATCAATTCAGCAAATGAAAGATGCAGAAAGCGCAATGCTTCAGTTCGGAAATCAGGCTCCAATGAACTCTGTTCTGGATGCTGCTGCTAAAACCAACGGCACAACTTCTGAGAACATGCGCTCGATCATGAATCAGTTGTTTGTTTTTGATTAACTGATAGCCGCATAAACTGAAAAAATCGGAAAGCCCCGGCTCATTGAGTCGGGGCTTTTTTCATGCGTTCAACAGGGGAGCCGTCAAGCGGCGTTTGCGGACTTGTCTTTTTCGGCTTCGCGCTTTGCCTTGCCCAGAGGACCGTTATGGGTGGCAATGGTCGGCGCAATCTTTTCCTTTCGATCGAGCGCGAGGCGACTTTCGGTCGGACAGGTGAGCTTTTCGAATCCTGCCACCGCAGATCGGATGTTTCCCAGAAGCTGATCGATGACATCACGACTGATTCCTTGTCTCGCCACCACACGCATCACCACCTGCTCCTCAAGTTTCTTTGGAAGCGTATAGGCGGGAACCATCCAGCCGCTTTCTTGCAGTTTGTACTGCAGATCGTAGAGCGACCACTTGGCGGTTTTGTTGTACTCAGGTTTGAGGGACCAGATGAAGAGTGGGTTCGGCATTTCGTCCCCGTAAAGTTTGAAGGGGCTCATCGCGCCGATAGCGTCACGGGCGTACTTGGCGACGTTCATGCTATTGGTCTGAATCGCGGTATATCCTTCACGTCCGAGACGGCAGAACTGATAATACTGGCCTAAGATCTGGGCTGCCGGGCGTGAGTAGTTCATGCCCACTTGAATAACGTTTGCACCGAGGTAGTCTACTGAGAAGGCCATGGCTTTCGGAAGGTACTTTCTTTCCTTCCAGACGACCCACCCGATACCTGGATACACCAATCCAAACTTGTGGGCCGACGTACTGATTGAAAGCACCCATTTGAGACGGAAATCCCAGACGACTTCGGGTTTGAGGAAAGGAAGAATGTACCCGCCTGTAGCGGCGTCAATATGAATGCAGACTTCGTTGCCCGTCTTCGCATTGTACTCATCGAGAGCCGCATCGAGAGCCTGAGCGTCGTCGTTGAGTCCGGTATAGGTCACGCCTTGAATGGAGACGACGCAAATGGTGTTCTCATCGCAGAGGGCGACTGCATCAGCAGCATCAAGTGATGGTTTCTCGTGGGTGACGGGGACGAGTCGCATTTCGATGTCCCAGAACTGCGCGAACTTCTCCCAAACAACCTGATAGCAAGCGGAGATGACGAGATTCGGTTTATCGAAAGGTTTTTTCTTTGCCTTGCGACGTTCTTTCCAGCGCATGAGTGCGGCCACTCCGCCCAGCATGCAGGCTTCCGAAGAGCCGATTCCGAGCGCACCCGCTTTGGACTCTTCCTTCTCGGGTGAGTTCCAGAGATTCGCCATGATGTTGATGCACTTCTGATTCATCACCGCGATCCGTGGGTACTCGGTCTCATCAACCGAGTTGATGTTGATCGCTTCATTCATGAGGCGCGTGGCATATTCGTCCATGTAGGTGGTGACAAAAGACGCGAGGTTGAGCTGGGGCTGCGTCTGAGAAAAGGTTTCGTCCTTGATGAGTTGGTAAACGGCATCTGGCGGCATCATCTTATCGGGAATCGTCTGACTCGGAGAATCCTCGATCATGTAGTGAGAGCCATACACAGGGACGCTCTGCGGATCAGCAAGGGAGGTGTGCAGGGAGCCGGTCTTTTTGTTTTTATTGTGAGAGTTCATATTGCTGTAAAAGCAAAGGCCGTGCCCGGTTTTTGAATATAACTCTTCTGGCGCGTGATTGTTCGGTCGTTAGTTTGTCAGGCGCATGTTTGTGATCCAGTCGCCAATGACTTGAATGTCAGCGGGCGATGGCATCGGATTCGGCATGCCATCTTCGTCGTCCGAGGTATTCGGTGGCATCTGGTTTCCGATCCCATTCAGGTACTGATAAAGAGCTGATTGAGACGGATTGCCTGCAACCACCAGCCCGTGATCGATAAACTGTTGATCGCTCCAGCCCATGAATTTTTCATCATCGTCATCCGTCCCCGTGGCATGACAGGAAGCACAGTACTGTTGCATCACTTGGGCGTGCCGGTCTGTGTGAGCGGAAGGCGCGGGGTCAGCGTTTGGCGAAGGATCCAGGCTCACGGTGTCCGATTGACAGGCTGACAACAACAGCAGAGTTGCGATGACTAATGGAATTGATCTCATCGCAAGCGAGCATATCTAAAAAACACTCCTTAACTTGATCGCTTTTCCCAACATGAAACCCCCTCCCGGCACACTGCGTATGGGGTTATTCAATCTCAAATCTGGTCCTCATTTTAGCGAGTGACCAGGCTCTGAAACGATCAATGTACGAATAAGATGCAGGAACTACAATGAGAGCTCCATTCGGGTCTGTTGTTCAGCACGAGTTATCCCTGTCTCGGACGTGGCCGAAATCGAACTGGCTCCGATCTATTTCGCCCGATTGTTCTTACTCTTCAGTTCGTCGAGCACTTTTCCAGCCTCCCGGTCTAGTTCGGGAAGGTAGCTTTTTGGAAGATACTCGCGGCGCTTCCATAGATTTGCCAATGCAGCATCTTTATCACTCAACTGGCAGGTGAGTGTTCCGCAGTTTTCATAAATGAAGTAATGCACTTCTTTTTCATCCAGCCAATCCGTGAGCTGTTCCCACTCTTTCAAAGTATTCAACTTTTCGGTCAACCGATCCGCCATTTTTTGCGCATCCGCCTGATTGCCGCTCTTTTCCACACCCTCAATGGCTCCAGCGCCGTTTTCAAGAAGCCCGGTGTAGGTGTCGGAGGTTTTTCTGCGGTTTGGAGGTGCCAGTTTCGATTTGGTCTTCTGAGTCCACTGAGTTACATGCATGAGTTCATGAATACAGTCGATTCGATTGCTGACGCCCTCTTTAAAGAGAACCGTCTTCTTTTCATGAAACGTTTCAGCGCGTTTGGTCGAGTTAAAGAATGAATCGTATTCAGCTTTGGTCAACAAGGCTTTTGGCCAGGACCAGGAGGATTGGTACCCTTTCGATTCAATCTGTTTCTGACAGCTTTTAACATCAAGAGCGAGCATCTTCTCCAACTCGGAAGACGGAATTAGAATTCCTGTGCAAAATTCGACCCCGTTTTTTGTCGTATGCGGGAGGCAGTTTTTAGCCTGCGAGATCAAATCCTTCATTTCGGTCTGCATCTTGCCAAGGCTTGAAAGGGTTTCTTCGAAAGCAGGGCTTGCATGAGCCAACTGCCCCCAAAAAATGACACTGCCGAAAAGAAGAAGGATTCTCATTCTGTAATTCTGATCTGCGCCACTCGGAGATGTAAAGTGGGAAAGGAGCGACTCTCGAGCTCGTCCGAAAACGTAATATTTGAATAGAAATCAGTGGCGGATTGCCATTCAGTTGCCTGTTTAGTGAACCCCCGAAAATGATCCTATTGCCCAAGCGAAAGAGCCTGACTGTTTTTGATGCTTCCTGATGAAATGAAAAACCCCCTCCGGCGAACCGAAGGGGGTTTTAAATTTAATGGAGGTGACGATAGGATTTGCACCTACATGATTTCGTTTTGCAAACGAACCCATAACTCTTCTGGCACGTCACCATTCAGAACCAACGTCTGAGCTTCCTTATTATCAACGATGCAGAAGCCTTGTCAATCGGAGTCCCGACAACAGGGCGTTATCATTCCGCAACAAAGCGTGGTGGTTTTAAGCGCCTTAACTCTATAACGCGACCGCGCTACCAAAGGTAGGCGGCCACCTTTGAACCTTTCGTATGACGCAGCTCACCTCCACAAGTAATCGGATACCTTACAGGGGCGTCAAAATCATAACTCTTAATAATTTTGGCGTTTCACGTCAGACTTAATGGGCAAGGGGGCGTGCCAAGATGGGCAGGCTATTCGTACGGCAAGGATTGCTTTTTATTCTCCTGATTTCTAAGGCGTTACCCGCCTTAGCGCTTCCGCTTGATCCCAATCGACTCGCAAGCGAATTGAAGATGACTCCTCAAACGGTGAGAGTCAAACTCTCCGGACTTGGGCGCATCATGACCGTGCGGGGAACCGATCTCGGGCTCTCGCTCGCGAAGAAACCCGAACTCGGGAACGTTCGCGCCGATGAATGGATCATCGATTGTAAAAAGAGTGAAATTTACCAACCGGTCACCGGAAAATCCCGGAAGATTCCACGCTCTGGGATCCTTCTTGAAAGCTTGTCTGGAATCCTTTCCGTGAACGAGAAACGGTTCCGCGAGCAGATCGTGGTTTACCCGAAAGAACTTCTTTCTCCCTATGACGAGTCTGTGCGGACCAATCCCCAGTGCCTCGTTGTGAATCATATTAATCTCGAACGTTATCTGGAGTCCGTCGTGAACGGGGAGTTCAACTCCCAGTGGGCGGAGACTGCGGTGGAGGCTCAGATCATTGCGGCCCGCACGTATGCGCTTTATCAGATGAATGAGATGCGCAAGGATCATGGGCGTGTATTTGATGTGGAATCCACGGAAAAGGACCAGGTTTATCTCGGTCTCGACCGCGCCGACAACAAGGCGTCTGAGCTCGTGGCTAAGACCCGGGGGTTGATCATGAGCCCGAAGGGTTCAGTAAAAATCACTCCAATCAAAGCTTTCTATCATGCGAGTTGCGGCGGAATCACTTCGCTTCCTGAGGCGGTGTGGGGAACCCATTTTGCGGGATTCACGCACCGGGCGCTCTGTCCGTTCTGCGCGCATTCGCCGTCCTATAGCTGGGACGTGCGTTTTAGTTTCCATGAAATCGAGCAGCGGATTGCTCACGGTCTGTCCGTTGACACGAACAACCGGAAAGCATGGCCCAAGGCTTATCTCGACAATCCAGGACGCTGGGTTCTATCCGAGGTATCTCAGAGAGCCGACAAAAACTCATCCGATGCCCGCATTTCAGACATCGTCTTTGACTTCACGGATCGCGATGACTTTGACCGGCATATCAAGATTCGCATGAATGCCAACATCGTCCGGAACTGGCTTGATCCAGTGAAGGTGAAAAGCACGTTGTTCACGATTGCAACCCTCGGACGTTCCATCCAGTTCAACGGAAAAGGTTCCGGTCACGGGGTGGGGATGTGTCAATGGGGCGCAAAGCGCATGGGTGAGAAGGGTTATACCCTTGCCCAGATCCTGACCCATTACTATCCAGGTGTTAAAATCGCTCGAATTTGGAAATGATTTTCTGTTAGAATCAGCCCATGATTCGTTTAGCGCTTCTCGCTTCAAGCTTCGTTTTTGGCAGCCCTGCCATGGCCGCTGCGGTCCCTGATTTTCAGATCAAGGTCGGACAGGATTCTGCCCATCACTGGCTTCTCGAGTTCAGTCCCCCCGCAAAGCATCACTTCAATCTGAAGGCGCCGATGAAGGTGTCCAGTGGTGACATTGTATTTGCAAAGGTGGGGCAGGAACCATCCCGTCTTGGCTTTCAATCTTCCGATGCGAAGCCGTCCGAAGGTGCAGATGGAAAAGCGTCCCTGTTTCTTTGCGATGATGCGGAAACTTACTGCATCAACAAGACTCTCGATTTCAAACTGAAAACCAACTCTGATCTGCATGAACTTTCTTTCGGGGCTCAAAAGCAGGAAGTGCCTTCGAAGAAGAGCAAAAAGAAATCCAAAAAAGATGAATACGAATTCTGGGACAATGATGTCGAAGGCGCTTTTGCAGAATCGCAGTCCTCCGGAAAACCGGTTCTGGTCGATTTCTACGGAATCTGGTGTCCGCCTTGCAATCTTTATAACGAAACGGTTTTTAATCAATCGGGTTTCAAAGCACTTTCTAAAAACTGGGTTCTCCTGAAACTGGACGCGGACAAGGAAACTTCCTTTCCGATGAAGTCGCACTTCAAGGTGGGCGGTTATCCGACGATCTCCCTTGTGAAAATGGTGAAGGCTGCTTCGATTGAATCTCTGGAAGAAATTGACCGCATCGTCGGTTACTATCCGCTTCCTGATTTTAAATCCCTGCTTGATTCCGCTTACGCTTCCCGGAACCAGAGTCTTGAAGAGCGACTGGCCGGCGGGAAAGACTCTGCTTCCGCGACACTGAAAAAACTGATCGCTGTGAACCTTGAAAAAAAGGAAAACGAAAAGGTGCTTGCCTATGCAAAGCAGGTGCTTTCACAGGAGCCGGAAAATCACTATTTTGCGATCATCAAACTTCAGGTTGAAGCGAAGAGCGATTCCAAAGTTCTTAAAAAGGACGAGAGTCTGAATCTTTTGAAGGCCGTGGCGCTGAACCGCGAAAAAGAAGATCCGGAAACCCTCCTTTCACTGATTACCATTCTGACTGATCATTCCGAGTCCTTTTCCGTGGCTCAAATCGGAATGGCAAAAGACGCAATTACAGCTCTTCAAAAACGCATCAATCCAAAAACACTTGCGGTGAATGGAGTGGAGCTTTCCATCGGCGATCTTTCCGAACTCAATGTTGAAGTGGTGAAAGCGCTTAAGGATGATCAGAATCTGAAATCAGCCTACGAAGACGGCGCAAATAGCTATCAGAAGCTGATCTCCCTTCAGGGAGGGGAATCCAGAGGCCTCAACCTCGAATACGCCTTCTATCTCTATCAGAGTGGGAAGGTGGAAGCGGCGAAGAAGGTTTACGATCACTTCATTTCGAAGTACCCGAAAGAGTTCACGTTCTATTATGCGGCTGCCCGCATGGGAGTGGAGATCAAGGATTTGAAGATCGCCCGTGAAAATGCTGAAAAAGCGGTTCAATACGCTTATGGCGACAACCAGATCCGCTCGATGGATCAGTTGGTCCGGGTTCTGGGGCTTCAAGGTGAAAAACAGGAAGCAATCGAGCGCGGGAAGAAATTCCTCGCAAACGTAAACTCCACTCAAAATCTTTCGGTCAGAACCGACCGCTATCTCAGTGCTTTGAAAAAATCATTATCCGACCTCGAAGGGAAAAACTAATGCATCAACTGCTCGACTGGATCAAGACACTTCACAGCCCGGAAACCTTCTCGCAATGGCTCTCAAGCGGCGGGATCTTCTTTGTTACTGCGATCATCTTCGCAGAAACCGGCCTTCTCCTTGGATTCTTTCTTCCGGGCGATTCGCTTCTGATCACCGCAGGCGTTCTTTCCAATCCTTTCAACCCGAATCACCTTGAAGGGATTCATCTTTCTGCGCTCATGGTCTGCCTGACACTCGCTGCGATCATCGGCGATCAGGTGGGGTATTTCCTCGGGCGCAAAACGGGTGATGTGGTTTTCTCGAAGGAAGACGGTCTTCTGTTCAAAAAGAAACACGTTGAACGTGCAAAGGCTTTTTATGAACAGTATGGGGTTGCGGCCATCATCGCCTGCCGCTTCATTCCGATCCTCCGCACCTTCGTTCCATTCATCGCTGGCGTGAGCCGCATGGAATACACCCGCTATCTGAAGTGGGATATCTTCGGTGGTTTCCTCTGGATCAACTCCCTGCTCACCGCAGGTTATTATCTCGGCCAGACCGAATACGCGAACCGTCTCGATAAGATCATCATCGTAGTAGTCATCGTATCAGTCATCCCGATGGTCATCGGCGGATTGAAAAAAGCAATTGGGGGAAGAGCAAATGAGTCTTTATGATATCCGGGTTAAGAATAACAAAGGCGAAGAAATTGAACTCTCGAAGTACAAGGGCAAGACCCTGGTGATCGTGAACACCGCGAGCGAATGCGGCTTCACTTCGCAGTACGAAGGACTTCAGAAGATGTACGAACACCTGAAGGACAAAGGCCTTGAAGTTCTTGGCTTTCCTTGTAACCAGTTCGGGGGTCAGGAGCCGGGCAATGATTCCGAAATTGCCGGTTTCTGCACGGGTCGTTTCGGTGTGACCTTTCCGATCTTTTCAAAAGTGGATGTGAACGGGGATCAGGCGTCTCCGCTTTTTGTTTATTTGAAAAAAGAAGCGCGCGGATTCCTCGGAACTCAGAAGATCAAATGGAACTTCACCAAGTTCCTCGTTTCAAAAGACGGCAAAGTGATCAAGCGTTATGGATCGGTCGACAAGCCTGAAAAAATCGAGAAAGACCTGCAGTCGATTCTTTAGTGGCCGCGGGTGAAATTCGAGCTGTTGCGGAAGAACCGGTAAAGAGTGCACATCTTGTCCGGGCTCGATCCCTGCGTCTTGTTTGAGATGATCGCATCCGAAGAGATGATTTCTCCCGTGAGATCGGACTTCAGGAAGGTGCCGGTACAAAGGTCTGGATCAATTTTGGATGGCCAGTCACCTTGAGTGCCTGCGATCAGGACGCAAAGTTTTGCCTGAGTCGAACGGAAGGGAGCATCGCTCGGGGAGCCGCCCATGGGCTCGTGATTGCTATCCGCTTCCTCTTTCAGGAGCTTCAGTGTGTTCTTCAGTGACTTCTGGAAATACTTCACGAAGTTGTTTGTATTCGCCTGGGAGGTGGTGATCGCGGTCGCAAGACTCCCTTTGGTGCGGTCAATCTGGGACGCAGGAATTGCATTCAGCTGAGACGATGGATCGCTCGTGCTTCCGTAAAGAATATCCGTCACGCTCTTCGGCCCTTGGCCTGCCTTGATCCGGGTCCCCAGGTCTTCCTTGATGTGAACCGTGAGTCGCTGGGTGATGAAGTTCGGATCAAGACCAAGCTGGAACGTGTTGTAGATCTTGCTCAAGGTCGCTACATCGGAACCGGAGACGGCAATCGAGAGAACTGTATCCACCATGGTCTTGGTGGACGCGATGAAGCTCAGGGTGCCTGGTCTTCCCGCTTCGCCACCATCCAGAAATTCCGGAGCAACGGTGGAGTAGAAATCTTGTGAGGACTGAAGGAACAGGCTGATGTTTTTAAGTGCTTCATACGGGGATGGAAGTCCGGTTCCGGCTGGAATTTTCACGGCTTCGATGACACTGCTTGGGTCCACGTTGTCCACGGCTTGAAGTTGTGCGTCGATCTGGTTGTAAACCTGCTGGAAGATCGCCCGTTCATTTTTGATGATCGCATCCCAACCGCCGTTGCCATTTACGCGGGAGCTTCTTCCGTTCGCCGAGGTGATCGTGTCTCCTGGAAGAGGAATGGTGGTCACGTCAAGACATGGGTTGGTTGAATCGCCCGCGACACAACTGAAAGGAAGTCCGACGAGCGCATAGAGAAGCGTCGAGGTGGACGGATAATAGGATGCGATCGGAGATTTTCCGTTCGGACCGGTATAGTACATGTAGTTGACGAGCTGAGAAAGGGCGCGAACCGACTCCTGGTGCTGGTCATCGATGCTCGCATCACCTTTGATGATCGAGTTTTCCTGAGACTCCCAACCCTGATCAAGATTGTTGATCGTATCGAGGGTTGCACGGGAGGTGAGGAGATCGTTCTGCTTTTGTGCCTGGTAAATGTCAGAGGGAGTGACTCCGCTCACGACTTTTGCAGCCCAGATCTGAAGAGCAGGGAGGCTTCGAGAGAGTACGCCGATTCCGGACCAGAATTCCGCGATATCGGTTTGTGCTTTGGCAGAAACCATCATCTGTTTTTTGCAGAGCGGGCCTGCGTTCGGATTGAATTTGCATTCCTCGAACGAAGTCAGCGTCATCATGTCCTGAGCCTGGCAATAAGCAGCGCTCATGGATTCAAGGCTGCAGGAAAGGGCGGTCGTCATGCTGACGAGGTTCAACTTGTTGATGGTTCTGGAATAGGTTGAATCGTCGACGACGTTGATGACTTCTTCGATGATTCCACCGGCGATGGTGATGATTGCACCAATCAGCGGAGTGACGAAGTTACCGCTGACGGACATGAGCTGTGCGCCGATTTTTGCAGCGAAATCCGGGTCGCGCTGGGCGCAGTTGTTGATCTCGCTTGTGTTGGCCTGAAGTGCACCCACATACGCGTTCAGCTGTGTGTATCCGCGCTGAAGATTGGTCGTCAATCCGGAACCGGCAAGAACGGCTTCCTGGCCTTGAAGTGTGCTCATGGAGACCGCATTTGCTGCGTAGGTCTCGGTCAGAATTTGAAGCGAAGCCGGATCGTTGGTCGAGTTGATCTGAGCGAGGAGTGAATCCTGAGCGCCGGAGAGCGAGTTCATGGATGCCGTGGTCTGATCCTGCTGCATGGCATAGATCTGATCACTCATGTTCTGAACGGTGGCCTGAGTATTATCGAGACCGGTGCACTTGTTGTTCTTTCTCAGATCCTGAATCGTGTTCACGAGGCTCTGAGTCTGGGAGAGGGCGACTTGCGCGTCGATCGTTCCGGTGCTGGAGCAACCGGATTGAAACGCCGTCTGAAGATCATTTGCAGCGGTATTGTTTTTCGCTTTGCACGCAGTGACGAGGCAAAGAACGAGAATCATCGATGAAAAAGCGCGAGAGGTAAGCTTCATAATACTCCGAAAAAAAGTTCCCCAAGATAATCACAGAATGCGTCAGGTTGCATTATCCGTTGTTGATTCAGGTCTTTTTTTAAGGAAAAAGAGCCTGCTTTTATGACGCACTGAGCGCTGATCGGGGGCAGCTGTTGTCGCTGTCGTCACCCTTGTCTGTGGAGTTCGAGCCTTTGAAATCCTTGCTTCCACTGAGACTTTGTTTCCAGGTCTCGGCGTTCGGATCATTGAAGTCGGAGTAGATCACTTTGTTAAGATTTCTAACCAAAGTCGCGTCGGTGCTGATGATCCCGTACTCGCGGTTCTCGGTCAGGCTCTTTGCGGATCCGTTCACTGATCCGATCCATGCGGTTTTGCTGTCGATCAGAATCACTTTCGCGTGCATGTATCCGCGGATGCCGTTGATTTGAATCTTGCCGTTGAAAATTTTGGAGTGGATGCCGGCCTTGTCGAAACTAGTGAAGGTATCGGTCCAGGCTTGTGCCTGGGTGTCGGTTGGTTTCGCAAAGTTGCTCACGCTCTCGACCATGACGAAAACCTGAACTCCGCGTTTCGCGGCGTCGATCAATGCCTGATTCATGTCAGGGTCCTTCAGGTACTGGTTTTCGATCTGAATCGTTTTTTTAGCAGACTGGATCAGGGTGATCAGCGGGCGGAGAGAGTCCGGACTCACGGTGACTCGTTTTGCAGCGGAAGCAGCGAGCACGCCTGAAAGGTCAAACGCATTCCCTTTTACGTCATGATTGAAAATGGTCTGAAGGGTTTGAATGACGTCACTGTCCGTGGACACCACTGAGAAATCGCGATTGCAGGTAGTCGGGCTTTCGGAAGCATCGCAGAGGCTGGTGGGATCGAAATTTCCCGTGCTCAGAAGCACTTTTTTAGAGTCAGCGATCAGCATCTTTCCGTGTTCGAAACAGGACTTGCCGGGAGTGCCGCAAAGCTCGTAGTCGAATGGCACGTAGGTGCCGTGGTGCTTGTTCACGTAGATGACGAAGGATTTGAGTGCCGTACAGGTGGAGTCGTCGGTGTCTTTTGCAGCATCGAACACATGGCAGGGGTCGATCACGAGACCGGTTTGAACGATGCGGAGTTGCACCCCGCGGCTCATCGCGCTTTTCAGGGCGGAGATCACGTTCAAATCCTTCATGGTGTAAATTTCAATGTCGATGCTGGAGCTTGCCTGAGTGATGAGGGAAATCAGCGGGGAGTTGCTGTTTTCATAAAGCGCGTCGACGGAAGCCGCACGGGAAGTTGCGGGAAAAATCACTACAGCGAAAAACAGAACCAAGGCGAGGAGAGAGTTCATGAGTTGAGTTCCTACCCATTGAAGGGCTTCGTTGTTTCTATGGTTGTAGGGAAGGGGCTCACATTTGTAAATCGGTTCTACGTCAGAGTTTTGCCAGATTCGCTAACTCAACGCATTATAAAGGCTGGAAACTCTTATAGAAAAGATGGAGCTCATCTTTCTATTGAAAGAATTGAAGAAAAGAGCTATAATGCGTCGAGTCAAAAGACTGAAATCTCCTCAGGAGGGAGAGACCGAATGAACTTGAAGTGCACCCTTGCGTTACTCACCACGACCCTCGCCGCCCTGACTGCATCCGCTGATCCAGTTGATCTCGTTCTTCATCTGAAGGAAAGAACTCCGATCGAAGCTCTCGCTAAAAACGTGAACGATCCGACGTCCAGTCATTACAGAAAGTTTTACACTCCTGCAGAAATCCTGAAACTTTCCGGCCCGACCAAAAAACAGTACGGCAAGATGCTTTCTGATCTTCGCGAAAAAGGTTTCGAGATCACGGGCGAAACCAAGACGCATCTTTTTATTTCCATCCGCGGCGAGCAAAAATCAGTTGAAAGTCTTTTCAGCACACAGATGAAACCCAAAGTTCGCAATCGCTGGGTGGGTGTTTTGACCCGCGTTCTTTTCCCGAAAGCGCTCGACATCGTTGAGACCGTGACCGGTCTGGATCAGACTCGCGTTCTTCATCCTCACTATCACCTCCTGCCAAAAAATGGTGTGGACGCGATGGGTGGTCAGACTGCCGCGGCCCCTCCGGTACTTTCTCCGCAGCAGGTCAGAACGGCTTACGGATTTGATTCAATTTACGACGGAAAGATCGACGGAACCGGTCAACACATTGCGATCGCAACTTACGGTGGTTTCCACATGGATGATGTGAATGGTTTCTTCAGGGAAGCAGGGCTCAGTCCTTCACCCGCCATCGATCAGGTGACTTTCAACGGAACAGCTGAAATTGATGAGGACGCTGCAGTTGAAACCGCTCTCGATACCGAGTTTTCGGGCATGCTGGCTCCGGGCGCAAAGGTTCATGTATTCACTTCATCTCAAAACAACTCCGCTGGTGAAATGCAGATGTTCACCGCGATTCTCGATGACAACCGCGCTCGCGTGGTGAACTACAGCTGGGGGATTTGCGAAGCAGCCGTGGATCCCGCTCACCGGGCGGACATGGACAAGATTTTTGCCCAAGCCGTTGCTCAGGGAGTGAATATCATGGTTGCATCCGGCGATTCGGGTGCCTACGGTTGCAGCGATGGTTCAGACAACAAAGTTGCGGACTGGCCGTCTTCGAGCCCGAATGTGGTTGCCGTGGGTGGAACCAAGGTGAAGTTGAATTCTTACGGAGACATTTCAACTGAAACGGCATGGAACTGGGAAAAAACGGATCCATCGGGAAGCGGCGGGGGAATCAGTTCATTCTACGCTTTGCCGGACTACCAGTCTTCTTTCAAGGCCCCTTATCTCATGCGCTCGGCTCCGGATGTTTCTTTCGATGCGGATCCGGAATCAGGTCAGCAAGTCTGGACCAGTTGCCAGCCGAATAAACAAGGGACCTGCGAACATGGAACTGCAGGCTGGATGTCAATCGGTGGAACCAGCATGGCAGCGCCTCAGTGGGCGGGATTCATGGCACTCGTTGAACAGGCGCGTGCAAATCAGCGACTCTCGCCGCTCGGTCAGTTGAATCCGATCATCTACTCACTCGATGCAAAAACCCGTTCCACTGTTTTCCGTGACGTCACGTCCGGAACCAATGGCGGTTACAAGGCTTCCAAAGGCTGGGATCCGGTGACCGGTTGGGGAAGCATGCGTGCGGACTCGATGCTGAACTATCTTGGCGATCACTAAAAAAGGTATCCGATTACTTATGGAGGTGCACTGCGCCTTCTTGAAGTGGAAAACCTTGCCTTGAAACTTTAAAATATTTTGGAGCCGACTCAAATACTCGTTGAGCCGCGGCGCACCTCCATAAGTAATCGGATACCTT
>OUNO010000258.1_pt3 | contig 43357 bp, 45 predicted proteins | sample 1779811 | NCBI WGS metagenome assembly OUNO01 (sample SAMEA3914804, study PRJEB12502) | metagenome | biome: forest; material: soil | place: Canada | collected 2010-06-25 | depth 0.3 m
CGGGCTGCGGCAAGACGACGCTGCTGCGCTCGCTCAACCGGCTGACCGAGCTGACCAGCTCGGCGAGGTTGACCGGCCGCATCCTGCTCGACGAAACCGACATCAAGGTGATCGAGCCGACGCTTCTGCGCCGCCGGGTGACGATGGTCTTCCAGCAGCCGAACCCGTTCCCGATGAGCGTCTTCGACAACATCGCCTACGTGATCCGCGAGCAGGGCTCGCGGCGGATGCGCAAAAAGACCCTCGAGCCGGCCGTCCACAGCGCCCTCGACCGCGCCGGCCTTTTCGAGGAGGTCAAAGACAACCTCGACCACCCGGCGCTGAAGCTCTCCGGCGGCCAGCAGCAGCGGCTCTGCATCGCCCGCGCCCTCGCCGCCGAGCCTGAGGTGCTGCTGCTCGACGAGCCCTGCTCGGCGCTCGACCCGAAATCGACCCAGGTGATCGAGGACCTGATCGTCAAACTGCGCGACGACGTCGCGGTCGTGATCGTCACCCACAACCTGCAGCAGGCCTACCGGATCGCCGACCACGTCGCCTTCATGTACCTGGGCGACCTGGTCGAGTACAACAGCGCGACGACGCTCTTCGGATCGCCCCGCGAGAAACGCACCCAGGAGTACGTCAGCGGTGCCTTCGGTTAGCCACACGCTTACCCGCTGCGCGGTTGCCGCCTGCTGCGGCTCACTCCTACTCGGGGCGGCGGCGGGCTGCTCGACGACCCAGGACAAGGCGGCCGCCCAGCAGGCTGAATCCAAACGCATCCTCGACGCGCGAGCCGAGCGACAGAAGCAACGCAAGGCGAAGAAGAACAAGGGCACGGCCGAGAACGCCAAGGCCCAAGAGAACGGGGGAAAGAACCAATGAGCAACGAGGCACCCCAAGGGCCGCCGGTCGGCTACGAACCCTGCGAGGCGTGCGGGACGCCGATGGACCCCCAGCAGCGCTACTGCGTCAACTGCGCCGCCCGGCGCGGCAACGGCGCCAATCCCTCCTCGCGCTACTTCGCCCAGGTCAACCGCAAGGCGAAACGGCCGCTGACGGTGGCGAAAAAAGAGAAGACCTCGCCCGGCAGCCGTGCCGCCGCGGTTGGCTTCTTCGCCCTGCTGCCGATCGCGGTCGCGCTCGGCGTCGTCGTCGGTCGTGGGGACTCCAGCAGCGGCGACTCCGAGGCCCTGCTGCAGGCCCTGCGCGCGCAGCAGGCGACCGCGGGGACCACCGCCACCACGACCGCCCCGACGGCGACGAGCACCGGCAAAACCAAAAAACAGGGCAAAGAGACCAAGGCAGAGGAAAAAAAGGGCGAAGGCAAGGCCACTCAGACCGACCACGGGGAAGTCCACGAACTGACCCACTTCAAGGCCTCCAAGGAAAAGGAAGAAACGGACACCAAGTTGGTTGAAGAAAACCCCGAACAGGTCGGCGACGACTACATCAAGGCCCAGCAGAACCTCCCCGACATCATCACCGTGGGCGGCGATGGCGGCGCGGCGCCGACGAATGGAGCGGAACCGTGAGCCGTCTCGGCGACCTCGCGCGCCGTCCCACGGAGAAGCTGCGCCGCAAAGAGCCGGCGGCGCCGGCGGCGGCGAAACCTGCCGTGCCGGAGCCGGCCAAGCCTGAGCCCAAAGAGCTGATCGCCCAGCGCGACCGCATGCTGGAGAAGTTCACGGTGATGCAGGCCGACATCGGCGGCGCTTTCTATGAGATGGCGATCCGCGACCACGTGCGCCTCGACGTCCTGACGCGCAAAGCGGCCGAGTTGCAGCGGGTCGACGCGGAACTGACCGCGCTCGAGCGGCTGCTCGAGGTCGAAACCTCCGACGCCGCCGGCCACTGCCCGACCTGCGGCTCGCCGTTCGGCCACGGGGTGCGCTTCTGCGACCAGTGCGGCAGCTCGCTATCGGCGTCCGCCCAGGCCGCGCCCGTGGCGGCAGCCACGCTGACCCCGGCCACGCCCAGCCCGCCGGCAGCGCCTCAGGTTGCAACCCCTGCCACCCCGCCGCCCAGCGACGAGGCACCGACCACGGAGGTCAAGGCCCCGTGATCTGGCTCTCCGCCCTCGCTCATAAAGCGATCATCGCCGCCGCCAGTATCACCGGCAAAAAATTTGCCCTGGTGGCGGGCTCCTCCCTGGTCGCCACCACCGGCATCCTCGCTGCCGGGATGACGAGCAGCCCCGACAACGCCGGACTGTTGGCCGCGCTGCTCAGCCGCAACGTCGCCGCGAGCCAGGCACCAGCCCCTGTGGCGGTAGCCGAAGAACCGGAAGAAGAATTCGAAGGAACCGGCGAAAGCTCCGAACCCGCGTCCAGCGGCAACGAAACGACTGCTTCAACGCCGTCCTCCCAAGCCCCGGCCGAAACCGAAGAAACGAGCGACGAACCGAAAGAAGAAACGCCGCCGCCCGAAGAAGAAGCCGTTCCGGGCCCGGTCCAGCACGTCTTCGTCATCAACCTGGCCAGCTCCGGCTACGAAGCGGCCTTCGGGGCGACCCCGCAGATGCCCTACCTGTCGGGAACCCTGCGCCCGCAGGGCAGCGTGCTGAGCAACTACTCCCTGCTCGACGAAGCGGCGACCTCGAACTCGATCGCCGCGGTCAGCGGCCAGCGCCCGAACGCCGCGACCAAGGCCAACTGCCCGACCAACGACAACTTCCCCCCCACCGCCACTGCCAACACGGGCGGCTTCGTCTCCGGCGACGGCTGCATCTACCCGGTCGCGACGCTCTCTCTCGGGGACCAGATGTCAAGCGACCAGCTCAAATGGAAGGGCTACATGGAGAGCATGGTCGACGAGACCGGCGCTCCCGCCAACTGCGTCTACCCCGAACCGGGCACGGCCGAGGTGCCGGTGACCGGCGGCTACTCGGTGGCGCTCAACCCGTTCACCCGCTTCCACTCGCTGCTCGACCTCGGCGACTGCTCAGCCAACGACGTGCCGCTGACCGAACTCGAAAAGAACCTGAAGAAGGCCGAGACGACGCCGAACTACTCCTACATCTCCCCCAACCTCTGCAACGCCGGGGTCGCGGGCCAGTGCCCGGCCGGTGCGCCGCAGGGCGCGGCGGCAGCCGACGCCTTCCTCGCCCAGTGGGCGCCGAAAATCCTCAAATCGGCGGCCTTCAAGAAAGACGGCCTGCTGATCGTCAGCTTCGACCAGGTCAGCCCGCCGGCGGTCGATCCGGCGACCGGCGTGGCGGCCCCGGCCCCCACCGAACCGCTCAAAACCGGGACCTTGCTGGTCTCCCGCTACGCCAGCCCGGGCGGCACCGATGGGACTCCGTATGACCCCTACTCGATGCTGCGCTCGATCGAGGACCTCTTCCAGCTAAGCCACCTCGCCGGTGCGGCTCCGTCCAAGGTCCGCTCCTTCGCCCCCGCCCTGCTGGGAGAAAACGGCGGCGACTAGGGCAATCGGCGACCCGTGACCCACCGACCGTCCGTTTCTGGCAGGCTGGGCGCATGAGCGCACCTGAGCAGACCGGCGAGCCGATCACCGCGGCCGGGATCGAAGACCTCAAAGCCGAACTCGCCGAGCTCGAAGGCCCGGCGCGGCTGGAGATGGCGTCCCGGATCAAGGCCGCCCGCGAGGAGGGCGACCTCAAGGAGAACGCCGAGTATCACGTTGCCAAAGAGGACCAGGCGCACATGGAGACGCGGATCAAGCGCCTCCAGGAACGGCTCCACAACGCCGTCGTGGTCGAGGTCAACCCCGCCAGCGCCGACCGTTTCGCCTTCGGCCTCAGCGCCGAAGTGCTCGATGAATCCAAAGGCGCGACCAACGTCTGGACCCTGGTCGGCTCGACCGAGGCCAACCTCGCCGAAGGCCGCCTCTCGGCCGAGTCCCCGATCGGCCGCGCCCTGATGAACGCCAAGGTCGGCGCCACGGTGAAAGTCGACACGCCCCGGGGCAAGAAAGTCTTCAAGGTCATCAAGCTCGTCTCTTAGTCCCCTCCAAGGGCTTTGGATCGAGATTCCCGTCTGACGTCCCCGGCGGCGCATATCTTCCTTTCCGTTTGGCTCCTGCCCAGTGCCAAGGAAAGGGTTACGCATGAACGAGGAAGTTTCGATCAACGGTTGGTGGGTGTTCGCGGGGATCTTGCTGATCGTCGCTGGGATCCTGAACATCATCTACGGCATCGCCTCGATCGGGGACTCGAAGTTCTTCACCGAACACGGCACCTACATCATCAGCAGCCTGCACACCTGGGGCTGGATCCTGATGATTCTCGGCGTCCTCGAGCTCGTGGCCGCCTTCTCGCTCTTCGCCGGCGGGGAGTTCGGGCGCTGGTTCGGCATCTTCGTCGCCGCCTTCAACGCGGTTGCGGCGCTGCTCTCGATCCCCGGCTACCCGTTCTGGTCGCTGGCGATCTTTGCCCTCTCGATCATCATCGTCTACAAGCTGGCTGAGGGGCCGGAAGCGTAGGTAGCCTGATGGCCTCGTGCTGAGGCTGCGGTCATCCGTCGATGCTGAGCGTGCGCCGCACTTCGGTGCGGCGCTGCGCCAGCTCGACGGGGTCCGGCGGATCGTCCGCCAGCCCGACGAGGCCAACGGCCCGGCCTGCGTCGTCTTCGTCGCCGACGTCGAGCCGGTTGCCGCCGACCGTCTAGTGGTGGCGATCGCCGAGCTCGGGATCCCGCTCGACGACTACATCCTCGAGCGGGTCGACGTGGTGGCCCCCGAACGCCGCCACCTGCAGGGCCAGGGGGACCTCGGCGGCTTCGCCTGGATCGAGGTGATGGGACAGGCGCGGGCCAACTCGCGGCCGCTGGCCCGCTACCTGGCGCTGATCAACGTCGCCGCGGTAATCGCCGCCCTCGGCGTGATCAAGAGCAGCTCGATCCTGATCGTCGGCGCGATGGCGGTCAGCCCTGACCTGCTGCCGATCTGCGCCACCTGCGTCGGCATCGTCGCCGGCCGCCGGGCGCTCGCCCAGCGCGCCTTCGTCACCCTCACCCTGGGCCTGACCCTGGTCGTGGTCACCGCCTGCGTGCTAACCGCGGCGCTGAAGTGGACCGACCTGCTGCCGCACAGCTTCACGATCGCCGACAGCACCCTCAGCGGCCTCGCCCACACCGACTACTCGACGGTGCTGATCGCCCTCGCCGCCGGGGTCGCGGCGATCCTCTCCTTCGAGACCCGGGCCAGCGCCGCCGTCGGCGTCGCGATCTCGGTGACGACGATCCCCGCCTCCGCCTACCTCGGCGTCGCCCTCGGCGCCGGCGGCAGCGACAAGGCCTTCGGAGCGCTGCTGGTCCTGCTCGTCAACGTCGGGCTGCTGATCCTCTCCGGCAGCCTCACCCTGGTCCTGCAGCGCTGGCTCGCCAACCGCTCGCGAGCGCCCGCCTAAGCGGGCGTCGGAGCGTGCGGCTCGGCCTCGGCCGCTTCGACCGCCGCCACCGCCTCGGCGCTCGTCGCCGGCTCGACGTCGGCCTCGGCGATAACGCTCTTCGGTGGCGGCGCCGACCACGGGGCCGGCTCGGGGCGGCGCTCGTCGTAGACGACGTCGGCGCCGGAGAAGCGGTCTTCCCAGCCGCGGCGCTGCTCGCGGAAGATGACGCCGAGGAAGCCGATCCCGAGGGTGACGACCGAGAGGTAGAGGCCGATCAAGCGCCTGAAGCTGCGCCGCGCCGGCAGGCGCCCGCTGCTGAGCTCGATGCCGACGAAGCGCATCCCCGGCGTCTGCCCGGCGAGCGACCAGAAGCCGATCAGGTAGAGCGAGCCCATCGCCACCCAGGCGGTCGAGCCGATCGCGATCGCGTAGCTGGTGCCGCCGTTGGCGCTGCCGCCGAAGACGTTGTCGACCAGGGTGACCAGGGCGACGAGGGCGGTGAAGCCGAGGTTGACGAAGATCCCGTCGATCACGTAGGCGAGGGCGCGGCTGACGAAGCCGACGTGGTTGGTCTTCTCCGCCCGCTGCTTGCGGAAGAAGATGCGGCGGACGATCCGCTCGAAGCTGTCGTCGAGGCCGCGGGTCAACTTGCCGATCGTGCGGCCGATGTCCTCCAGCAGGCCGACGCCCTGGGCGCTGATCGCGGCCCGCACCTCCGGCGCCCCGGCGATCCGCTCGACCAGTTGCTGGGCCTCCTCGCTGGCCAGCAGCCGGCGCCAGACCTCGTCGACCAACTCGCTGTCCATCGCCTCCAGGACCGCGCGCTTGACCGCGTCGCTCTCCAGCGCCCCCTGGACCGCCTCTTCGACGATCGGGCCCTGCAGGACCCGCGCCATCGCCCGCTCGACCGCCTCGCTCTCGACCGCGGCGACGATCGCCTCCTCGGCGGCGACCTGGGCGGCCTTGTCGATCCCGGTCGCCTTGGTGACGATGCCGGCGCCGCGGACGCCGACGCCGAGCAGCCGCGCCGAGAGCGGCAGGTGACCGTTCTGGGCGTGGTCGCCGTTGGTCTCAGACCGCGGAGTAGAGCCGTTTTCCATCCCGCTGGCGAGTATAAGGCGGGTTCAGCCGGTCGGCAGGCCCAGATGCTCGAGCAAGCGCTCGAGGAGGTCCCCCTGGGCGGGGATGATCTTGCGCCGCGCCGTCTCGGGGTCGAACCACTGCGCCCGGTCGACCTCGGGGAACTCCTGCTCCTTGCCGCTGCGCGGCGGCCACTCCATCGAGAAGGTGTTGCTGGCCAACGCGGCGGGGTCGAATTCCGCCTCGGCTGCCCAAGCCTCGACCACTTTGCCCGCCCGCTGGCGAATCGCGCCGAGCGCGATCAGGTCGCCGGGATCGAGCGCCGGCGCCGCGCCTAGCTCCTCCCCCATCTCCCGCAGGGCGCAGTCCCGCGGGTCCTCGCCCGGCTCCAGCTGGCCCTTCGGAATCGTCCAGGCTCCGAGGTCGCGTTTGACCCAGAAGGGCCCACCCGGGTGGACGAGGAGGAACTCGACCGACCGCGCCTTCCCCAGGCGGCGGAAGAGCAGGATCCCGGCGCTGTGCTTGGTCGCCATCTCCGCCTGCCGCCTCAGCCGGCCCCGAGGGCGTCGACGGCCGGCCGCAGGGCGGCGAGCACCTCGTCGCGCGGGGCGCCGGCGAGGGTCTCGAGGCTGCCGTTGGCGCGGGTCACCGCGACCCCGATCGCGGTCGCGATCAGCAGCTCGGCGCGCAGCTCCGGGTCGGCGACGCCGCGCCCGCGCAGGACCTCGGTGAGCTGGCGCAGCAGGCGCTCGTGGACGATGCCGCTGATCTGGCCGCGAATGTCGGCGGGCAGTGCCGGGCTGGCGAGGGCGCGGCTCAGCGGGCTGTGGCCGCGCTCGTCCCAGCGTTCGATCAGGAAGGCGAGCAGGGCGGCGGGCTCGAAGTCGATCTCCCCCTCGCCGGGCGCCGGCTCGGCGATCGCGGCGAGGAAGAGGCCCTCCTTGGAGTCGAAGTAGCGGGCGATCAGGGCGGCATCGACACCAGCGCGCTCGCCGATCTCGCGGGTCGTCGCGCGGTCGTAGCCGACCTCGTCGAAGAGCGCTCTGGCGGCGAGGAGGAGGGCCTGCCTGCTTGCATTCGCGTCGTAGGGGCGGCGCGCGGTGCTAGCCTTCGGCGGGGATGTCATCACTTGCTGACATTAGCACTGACGGCTACGTTGGGCCGGGGGATTGATGTCCTGCTACCACCGGATCCTGGTTGCGATCGACGGCTCCGCCGACGCCGAAGCCGCGCTGCGCCATGCCGTCGAGCTGGCCCGCGACCAGAACGCGCTGATGACCCTGCTGACCGTGGCACCGCCGCAGCCGACCCCGGTCGGGGCCGCCGCCTCGGCGCCGCCGGACCTGCACTGCTTCCACCAGAAGCTGCTGCGCGAGGCGACCGACTCGCTGCCCGGCGACGTCGGCGTCACCACCCGGCTGGAGCGCGGCAACCCGGCCGAGACGATTCTCAGGGTCGCCGCCGAGGGCGAGCACGACCTCGTGGTGATGGGCTCCCACGGTCACAGCCGGGTCCACCGCGCCCTGCTCGGCTCGGTCTCCGAGCGGGTCCTGCAGGCAAGCTCCGTGCCGGTGCTGCTGATGCGCGACGGCGCCCCCGCCCCGCTCGCGGCGGTCGAGAAGACCGCCTGAGCGCGAGCGAACGCGGCCACCGGGGCGATCGCGCCCCGGCTTCGCCCCTACTTGCCGGGCAGGCGGTAGGCGACCAACTGCGGGACCTGGCCTTCGGCCGCCGGCAACCCGGCCGGCACCACAACCATGTTGCCGTCGATCGTGACGCCGGTGTTGGTCCCGGCCGGCAGGCTGCTGACCCAGACTTCGCCGCCGGTGTCGGCGTTGAAGGCGAAGAGGCTTCCTTCCGACGCGGTCGCAAAGACGAGGTCGTTGACCGCCGTCGTGTAACCGTAGGCGGGTGACGGCAGCTTGTTCTTCCACTTGACCTTGCCGGTGGCGACGTCCAGCGCCACGATTTCACCGGCGTAGGGCCCCGGTTCGGACTTTTCGCTCTGGCTCGCGAGCACCAGCGGGCTGTTGACGATCGGGATGAAGAGGGTCTTGCCGTTGGTCGACATCGGCGCCACGACGCCGCCAAGTGAGCCCGGGTAGATCATCATCGGCAGCTTCAGCTTCGAGAGTTCGCCGTGCATCGCGTAGAGGCCGTCCTTGTCGTGGCCGTTGTGGATCCCGACCGGGCGTTCCCAGAGCACCTTCCCGGTCGCCTGGTCGAGGGCGACGACGATCCCCGACTTGCCCGAGCCGATGACCATGTCCTTGCCACCGCTGTCGACCAGGATCGGCGGGTTCTGCAGGTCCCAATCGCTGAGGTCGTGCGGGGTCACCTGATGGAACCACTTCATCTTCCCGGTCTTGGCATCGAGCTTGACGACCGAGTCGGTGTAGAGGTTGGGACCGGGCCGGCTGGCTCCCCAGGGGTATTTTTCCGTCCCCGGGATCGGCGCCGGGTTGCCGACGCCGATGTACATGAAGCCTTTTTCGTCGAACGAGGGCTGGTACCAGAGGCCACCGCCGGCGTTCATCAGGCCGGTCTTCTTCGACCAGAGGTCGTCCGGGACGGTGTTGAAGTGCCAGACCTTCTTGCCGGTCTTGCCGTCCAGCGCCCAGAGGATGCCGACGCCGCCGGCTTCGTAGTCGGTGGTCGCGGTGACCGGAACGGTCGAGAAGTACGCCAGGCCTTCGTGGTACCCGGGGGCCATATCGATCCCCTCGCTGGCGTTGTTGGCCAGCTTCACTTTCCACAGTTCCTCACCGGTTTCCTGATCGAGGGCGAAGGCCTCGGTCGGGGTGGCGCCGAAGACCTCGCCGTCGGCGACGACGACCCCGTTGGGGCCGTGCGAGGGCTGTTCGAAGCTCGTGCTCCAGAGCACTTCGCCGCTTTCCAGGTCGATCGCCTGGACGTTGGAGGCGAGGTCCTGGGAGTAGATGACCCCTTTGCTGATCACCGGCGGCGAGGCCTGGCTGCCGTAGCTGCCCTGGCCGGCGATCGGCGTCGACCAGGCGACCTTGAGCTTGGCGACGTTGGAGCTGTCGATCGGGCCGCTGGCGTGGCGGGTGTTGGCCAGGTCGACTCCGGGATAGGCCGTGCCGGTGAACTTGGCGTCTCCCCCGCCCGAAGACGAGGAGCCGCCGCCGCAGCCCGAGAGGGCGAGAAGGCCGGCGACGAGGGCCAGGGCGAGGACGCTGCTGAGCTTGTGGAACGACCTTTGGATCATCATTGCTCGAACAATAAAGAATTCTCACGTACGCTGCTGAGATTTTCTGCGGAGGCCTCACTGAGGCCGGGCAGAAGCGGCTGCAGAACCCGGTTGGCGAGCAGGCCGAGGGCGCCGAGGTTGGCAAAGCCGGGGCCCTGGCTGAGGCCGGCGAGGCCTGGGATCTGCAGCCGGGGCTCCAACCCCCGCAGTTCGCAGTGGCGCCCGATCGGGACCTCCACCCCGCGCGTCCCCTCCCAGATGTCGCCGACCCGGCCCTCGATCTCCTGCCGCAGATCGGGCCCGAAGAGGCTGCGCAGTTGGGCGACGAGGTCGAAGCCGGTGCAGTTGACGGCGTACTCGTGCTCGCCGGACCCATCGCCGTCGGGCGAGTCGAACTCGACCCGGACCCGATCCCGCGGGGCGGCGCCGACGTCGTTGACCCGGCCGGTGACGAAGCGGACGCGGTCGTCGTAGGCGATCGCCGCCAGGCTCGGCGGGTCGAAGACGCCGCGGTCGCTGTGCTTGACGAAGTCGCGCCGGGTCTCGAGGTCCAGCGCCGACCAGCTGACCTCGTCGGGATTGGAGAAGACGCGGTTCTCGAGGAAGCTCTCGCCACGGCTCATCGGCAGCATCGGCGTGTAGATCGTGAAGGTCGCCTTCGGGCGCAGGCCGCGCAGGAACATGACGCAGCTGAGCGCGCTCTCACCACCGCCGACGACGGCGACGTCGATCTGGCGGTCCTCCGGCAGGTGGGCAAACTCGCTGCGCTTGCTGTCGCAGTGGAAGAGCTTGGTGGCGACGCTCGGCTCGTGTGGGAAGGCGCGGTGGATGCCGGGGCCGGTGAGGACCAGTGAGCCGCCGAGATGGACCGAACTGCCGCCGGATTCGGCGACCTCGACCTGCCAGCGGCGCTGCTCGTCGAGCGAGACCTCGGTCACCTGGCCGCGGACCAGATTGATGCCTTCGCCGGCGCGGGAGAGCACCCAGACGAGGTATTCGCCGTAGTCACGGTGGCGGACCGAGGGCGAGCCGGCGTCGATCCAGCGCGCGTAGCGGCGCTTGCCGATCATGTACTGCTGCCAAGAGAACGACATCGCCGCCGCGTCGAGCGCCTCGCCGGCCTCGCCGAACTCGCGGAAGCTCTGGTACGGGAAGCCGATGTCCTTGATCGGCGTCACCGCCAGCGGCTCCTCGCCGGAGGTCATCCCGTTGCGCCCCAGCCAGGAGGCGGCCGGCTCGGTTCCCTCGACGATCGTCAGCGAGATCGGCCCGAGCCCGAGTTGGTTGATGAAGTGGACCTTGGTCGCGATCGCCGTCGCCTTGGCGCCGGCGCCGACGATCACCATGTCCGCCACTGGCGGCGCCGGGTTTGGCTGGCTCGACATCGGGCTAGGCGGCGGCCAGGGTCGGGGACTCGGACAGGCCGGCGGGGCGCGGTTCGGCGATCACCAGGCCGCTCTGGTCGGGGCTGAAGGAGATCGCGCTTTTCTTCACCCGCTCGGAGCGATTGTCGGCGGGGCGCAGCTCGACGCTGCTCAGCACCGTCCGCAGCACCCGCTTCATCTCCATTTCCGCGTAGCTGGCGGCGAGGCAGCGGCGCACGCCGCCGCCGAAGGGGATCCAGGTGTAGGTCCCGGGCGGCCGTTCGAGGAAGCGCTCGGGGCGGAACAGGCGCGGCTGCGAGTAGAAGCGCTCACTGCGGTGGATCAGGTGGATGCAGGGGGCGACGGTCGTCCCGGCCGGGAGCTCGTGGCCACCTAGCCGCATCGGCTCCAGCAGCCGGCGCACCACGACCGGCACCGGCGGGCGCATCCGCAGCGTCTCCTTGACGACCGCGTCGAGGTAGCTGCCGTCGCCGTCGAGGGCGTCCTCGCGGGCGCGCCGCAGCGTCTCGGGGTTGCGCAGCAGGCGCTCGAAGGCCCAGGCCAGCGAGGTCGAGGTCGGGCCGTCGCTGAGCAAGGTCAGGAGTTCGTCGCGCAGGTCGCCCTCGCTGAGCGGCGAGCCGTCCTCGTAGCGGGCATCGACCAGCATCTGGACGATGCCGGGTCGAGCCGGGGCGGCATCGGCCTGGCGGCGGCGGCGGACCTCCTCCATCACCGCCTCCTCGACCGCCCCCATCGCCGAGCGGTAGGAATGGCTGCGAACCATCGCCCGCGGCCCGAAGACGGCGAGGCGGGTGAGGTTGCGGGGGTCGTTGAGCCAGTCGGTCAACCCCGCGAGGCGCTCGCGGATGGCGCTCAGGCGACGGTTCTCTCCGGGGCCGAAGACGGCCTGCATCACCACCTCGAGGGTGATCTGCTGCATCCGCGGCCAGAGCGCGAAAGGCTCCCCCACCGGCCAGCCGGCGACCTCCCGCCGCGCCACCTCGACCATCATCTCGGCGTCGCTTTCGATGCTCTTGCCGTGGAAGGCCGGCAGCACCAGCTTGCGCCGGGTCAGGTGGTCGGGTTCTTCCAGCAGCATCACCGAGCGGGGGCCCAGAACAGGCCCCAGCAGCGGGTTGGCGACGTCGACCCCGACCGCCGAGCCGGCGGTGAAGACGCGTTTGACGTCGTCGGGATCGGCGAGGATCACCCAGTCGCCCCAGTGCAGGATGCGCAGCGTGAAGGTATCGCCGAAGCGCCGCTGGCAGCGCTCGAGGAAGGGCAGCGAGCGTTGCGTCCAGCCGATCGCCTGCAGCGCCCGCGGCATCCCCGGGCCGGGCGGCAGCGGGCTCATCGCTCCGCCCTCGCCTCGGCGCCGGCGGCGAGGCGGTCCATCAGTTCGTCCTCGGCCCGGCAGGTGGCGGCGATCAGCAGGTCGAAGAGGTCGGCGCTGAAGTCGGCGGGAAGATCGACCGCGGCGCCGCGGTCGAGGTAACGCTGTCGCACGACCTTGACCCGGTCGGGCTGCATCATCGGGATCTCGTTTTCGCTCTTGTAGACGGCGACTTCGCGGCAGATCTCGAAGCGCTCGCCGAGCAGGCGGGCGATCTCGTCGTCGATCACGTCGAGGCGGCGGCGGAACGGCTCCAGCCCGCTCATCGGATGCCTCCCCGGCGCGCTGCGCCGCCATCTGCCGGCGAAGCCGCCAGCGGCTGCTCGAGCAGGCCGGTGGCGAAGGCGTGGCTGCAGTCGGCGAGCGCCTCGAGCGCGTAGCCGCCCTCCTGGACAACGCAGATCGGCAGGCCGGTGGCGGCCAGCAGGCGGCCGATCGCGGTGAAGATCTCCGGCGAGAAGTCCCAGCTGCCGTGTGGGTCGCCGGCGACGGTGTCGTAGCCGAGCGAGACGACCAGGGCGGCGGCATCGGCCGCCAGCGCCTCGATCGAGATCGCGACCTCTTCCAGGTAGCCGCCCGGGTCGGGGCTGCCGCTCAGCGCCACGGCCCGTTCGCCCGCCGCCTGCGGCAGGACGGTGCCGGCCGGAACGTTGGTCACGGGGGCGGCGTGGATCGAGTGCAGGGTCGCGTCCGGCATCGCGCCGACGAGCGCCGCGGTGCCGTTCGGGTAGTGGAGGTCGAGGTCGAGGATGCCGACCGGCCCGATGCCGCGCTCGCGCAGGACCTGCACCGCCGCGGCGGCCGAGTTGAGGTAGCAGTAGCCGGCCTGCCAGTCGGGGCCGGCGTGGTGGCCGGGAGGGCGGCAGACCGCGTAGGTGAAGCGCGCCCCCGCGGCCAGTCGCTGCGCCGCGGTGATCGCCGTCCGCACAGCCTCGTGTGCGGCGGCGACCAGCGCGGCGCTGACTGGAATGTCCGGCTCCAGGCCGGGCGGGGCGAACTCGGTCAAGACGACCGGTTCGCCCGTTCGTACCCCCTTTAAAGCGTCCAGGTAGGCCAGCTCGTGCAGCGACCTCAGGGTCTCCTCGACCGCCTCGCCGGCAGCGTCGGCCGCCTCGGCACGCACACCGTCATGGCGCATCAGCCCGCTGCGCAGCTCGTCCAGGCGCAGGTTGCTGTCGCGGCCGGGCAGCCGGCGGTCGCCTTCGCGCACCCAGAAGGATGCGTCATCGCGGCCGCGGCGCTGCTCGATCATCAGCAGCTCGGTCAAGCCAAGAGTCTCCGCATGCGCGGGCCGAGGTGCTCGAAACCGTTGTCGAGGTAGAAGGACTCGGTGGCGCGGATCGCGGCGAAGCTCTCCTTCGGCAGGCCGACCTCGAGCCGCCGCACCCCCTGCTCGCCCGCCAGCCTGACCATCTCGTCGACCAGCTGGGCGCCGATCCCGTTGCCGCGCTGGGCGGCGTCGACCCAGAGGTCCTGGATCGTCGCGTAACGGCCGGGGACGTGGATCGCCCGCTGCCAGCTGGCGCCGAGGACGCCGGCGATCTCGCCGTCCTCCTCGGCGACGAGAAGGAGACCGGCCCGGGGATCCTCGACGATCGCCCGGACCTCGGCCTCCACCTCCCCCCTAGCCGGCCGGCTACCCCCCAGCTCGACCAGCAGCTCTTCGACGGCGTCGGCGACCGCCGCCACGTCAGCCTCGCCCGCCTCGCGGATCACGCCGGCCCCGCGCTCCTCGCCGCCGGCTCCAGCTCGACGCTCCAGGCACCGGGGTCGTCGCGACCGGTAACGGCCTTGGCGATCGCCGCCATCGGCGCCCGCGCCTTGAGCAGGATCTCGTCGAACTCCTCGACCGGGTCGGACTGCATCACGATCGCCCCGCCGGCGCCGATCGTGGTCCGGCCGGGCCGCATCACGATCGTGCGGATGACGATGCTGAAGTCGGTGCTGCCGTCGAGGCCGAAGTAGCCGATCGCGCCGGAGTAGACGCCGCGGGCCTCGTCCTCGATGTCGTCGATGATCTCCATCGTCCGCTCCTTCGGCGCCCCGGTCATCGAGCCGCCGGGGAAGCAGGCGCGGACGCACTCGGCCGCGGTCCGCCCCCGCTCGAGCTTGCCGGTGATCGTCGAGACCACCTGGTGGACGGTCGCGTAGGGCTCGACGACCATCAGGTCGGGGACGCCGACGCTGTCGACGTCGCAGACTCGGCCGAGGTCGTTGCGCAGCAGGTCGACGATCATCAGGTGCTCGGCCCGGGTCTTTTCGTCCTCGGCCAGCTCGGCCCGGCGGGCGGCGTCGAGGGCGAGGTCCTCGCTGCGCGAGATCGTCCCCTTGATCGGCCGCGCCTGGACCGTGCGGTCGCGGTCGACCGAGAGGAAGCGCTCCGGCGAGGAGCTGACGATCGCCCGCTCGCCGAAGCGCAGGAAGGCGGCGAACGGTGCCTTGTTGCTGCGCCGCAACTGGCGGTAGAGGTCGAAGGGATCGGGGCTGGCAGCGGTCGAGATCTGGTCGGTGAGGCAGACCTCGTAGGACTCCCCGGCAGCCATTTCGGCGTGGCAGCGGTCGATGTCGGCGAGGTACTGCTCGCGCCCGCGGCCGCAGCTGAAGCTCACCTCGCCGCCCGGCTCGGGCGGCTCCGCAAGCGGCCTCTCCGGCGGCGGCGCGGCGATCAGCTCGGCGACGATCCGCTCTGCCGCCGCCAGCCAGCGTTCGGCTTCCTCATCTTCCCGCCGGGCGATGACGAAGAGGAAGGTGCGGCCGCTCGTGTGGTCGACCGCGACGACCCGGGTGGCGAGCATCATCGCCGCGTCGGGCATGTCGGAGTGGTGCACGTTGGGCGAGCCGCAGTCGGCCTTGAGCTCATAGCCGAGGTAGCCGACATAGCCGCCGACCAGGCCCCTGCCGACCTCCGTCGGCGGCTCGATCGCCTGCCTGGCCAGTTCGCGGTCGAGCAGGTCGAAGATCGACTTGTGCTCGACGGTGTCGACGCCGCCGCGCTGGACCGCGACCTCGCCGGAGTCGACGTCGTATTCGAAGACGCAGCGCTCAGCACCGGCGCTGGTCCCCATGTAGGAGCACTGGGCCAGCCAGGTCGGGGCATCGGCGCTGTCGAGCCAGAAGGACTGCTCGGCGTCGGCGAAGAGCCGTTCGTAGGTCTGCTCGGTCGGCGCCTCCCCCTCCAACTCGCGGACCAGCAGCCGCAGCTTCCCGTCGCGCGTCGCTGCTCTCGACGCACCCGGCGCGGCGGCGGCGGGGGTGGCCCCTGCGCCGCCGCCGGCGGACGTGGCACCAGGGCGGCGGCGCTCGGCCATCGCGTAGAAGTTTTCGGCGATCGCGCGGCCGTGCTCGGTGGCGATCGACTCGGGGTGGAACTGGACGCCCCACATCGGTCGCGTGCGGTGCTCGATCCCCATCACGACGCCGTCCTCCGACCAGGCGACTTCATGGCCTTCGGGCCCCATCGGGCTGGTGATCGCCAGCGAGTGGTAGCGGACGACGGAGAAGTCCTGCGGGATCCCCTCGAAGAGGCCGGTTTCGTCGTGGCGAATGCGGCTGAGGCGGCCGTGCATCGCCATCGGCGCGGTGCTGACGCCGCCCTCCAGCAGGTTGCCGATCCCCTGGTGGCCGAGGCAGATGCCGAGCACCGGGATCTCGCTGTAGCGGAGGATGTCGCGGCAGACGCCGAAGTCGTGCCAGCGTTCCGGCCGTCCCGGCCCGGGCGAGAGCACGATCGCGTCGAAGTTCGAGCGCGAGAGGACGCGCCAGGAGACCGCGTCGTTGTTGACCACGACCGGCTCCTCGCCGGAGGCCGCCGCCAGCAGGTGGAAGACGTTGTAGGTGTAGGAGTCGTGGTTGTCGACCAGCAGGGTTCGCATCAGGCTCCTTCCAGTCCGAGGCCGCGGGTGCCCTCGCCAAGCACCGTCTGGACGACCCGCTCGACATCCGGCGAGCGCTCCTCTTCGCGGTACCAGCGGGCGAAGTGGGAGACGTAGCGAGCCAGCGCCAGGACGTCGAGGCTCTCGACCGCGCTGCGCAGGTGGCGCCGGTACATCTGCGACTGGACCACGGCGAAGCGGAAGTCGGGGTCGGCGGCGCGCTCGCCCGGGGACGACGCCCCGGCGCGGTGGGCCTGGGCCCGCGCCAGGTCCCAGCCAAGGCTGCCCTTTTCCTCCCAGAGCAGTTTCGAGGGCTCGAAGTCGACCCGCTTGGAGGTCGGCTGCAGAAGGAAGTAGCCGAGCGCGACCTGGGCCGGGATGCGGTCGGCGGCCGGGTGGTCGCGTCGCACCTCCTCGCGCTCGGGGTCGGCCTCGACCTCGGACTCGATCCACTCGGCGAGGTCGTCGATCAGCAGCGCCCCTTCCTTGCTGGAGGTGATCGACTGGCGGTCGCGGGCGACCATCCCGTGGAAGACGTCGTGGGTCGGCGGGCCGCCGCCCTTGTCGCTGGCGTTGCCGTTGCCGTTGCTCGCTTCGAGGACGTCGATCAGCTGCCGGCGGCAGGTGACGTGGGAGACCCACTCGTTGCCGCAGACCTGGAGCGAGATGAAGTCGTCCAGCTCCGGCGCCGCCGACCAGTAGGCGAGGGCGCGCATGTGCTGGGTCGGGAGGCCGTCGGAGCGAACCAGCGGCATTTCCTCGAGCTCCTCGCGTTCGGTCTCGTACATCACCATGTCGTCGCCGTAACGCTTGGTCAGGGTCCCTTCGCTCAGTCCCTGGTTGGCCAGCTCGCGGACCTCGGGCAGGAAGTCGGACTCGAAGATCACCTTGTCGAAGGAGATGCCGAGCCGAGTCAGGGTCTTGCGTTGGCCGGAGATCACCCAGGCGCGGGTCTTCGACCACAGTTCCAGCGAGGGCTGGTCGCCGGCCAGGACCTTCATCATCAGCTCGTCGGCTTTGTCGTTGTACATCGAGGACTCGCGGGCGACCGAGTCCTCGGCGCCGTCGTCGCCGTCGTCGCCGTTGTTGCGCCCAGCGGTGACGTAGTCGGCGTAACAGGCGCCGACGAAGTGGTCGCTCTTCTCTTCGCCGTCGGGCCAGACCTGCTGGTCGCGGCCGCTGCCGACGACCCCTGCCATCGCCTCACCCATGCTGCGGCCGACGTCGCAGATCAGGCTGCGGTGCTCGACCCGGGCGCCCGCCTGGCCCAGTGCGGCGCCGATCGCGTTGCCGATCGCGAGGTTGCGAAGGTGGCCGATGTGCAACGCCTTGGTCGTGTTGGCGCCCCAGAAGTAGACGGCGTAGCGCTTGCCCGCGGCGAGGTCGGAGAGCGAGCCGGAGAACTGCTCGCCGTCTTCCAGCCCCGCCCCGGTCTCCTCGATCCACTCGTCGCGCAGCCGCAGCCGCACCCCCTTGTCGCCGCGGTTGATGCTCTCGACCCACGGTTCGGCCTCGATCTGGTCCAGCGCCTGGACCGAGTCGGAGTGCTCGCGCCAGTCCGGCACCCGCGGCACCAGCATCAGGTCGAAGTCCGCCTCGGGCCGGTACGGAGCCCGTGCCGCCCAGTGGACCTGCCCGTCCCCCTGAACCGCGATCTGCTCGAAATTGTCGAAAAGGTTTGCGCCCATAGCCCCATGCCGGTTTGATTTATTGGGAATGCACCGGCCGGGGCTCGAACCCGGATCTACGGCTTACAACGCCGTCCCTTTAACCGATTAAGGCACCGGTGCTAGCTATGTGCGCCGCCCGATCAGTAACCCTGACTGGTCGAAGCGGCGCGAGCATAACACCTAATCTGATTCCCGCCAAATTATTTGAGCGAAGGCTGGCCGGAGCGGGAATTTCGATCGAGCTAGGAGCGCTTCTGTCCTTTGTAACCCTGTGGGCGACAAAGGACAGAAGCGCTTCCTCTCAGATCCGGCCGGCCTCGAGCAGCCGGCTGAGGAAGCGGCGGGTCTCGGGTTGCTGGGGCTCGGAGAGGACTCGGTCGGGGTGGCCGGACTCGAGGATCCGGCCTTCGTGGAGGAAGGCGATCTCGTCGGCGACCTCGCGGGCGAAGCTCATCTCGTGAGTGGCGATGATCATCGTCATCCCCTCCGCCTTGAGGTCGCGGACCGCGGCCAGGACCTCGCCGACCAGCTCCGGGTCGAGGGCGCTGGTCACCTCGTCGAGCAGCAGCGCCCGCGGCCGGCCGGCGAAGGAGCGGGCGATCGCGACCCGCTGCTGCTGGCCCCCGGAAAGGTTGTCGGGTCGGTCGTCCTCACGCCCCTCGAGGCCGAAGCGGGCGAGCAGGGCGCGGCCGCGCTCCTCAGCCTCGGCGCGGGAGACGCCGTGGGCGCGACGCTCGCCGAGGACGACGTTCTGCAGCGCCGTCAGGTGCGGGAAGAGGTTGTAGGCCTGGAAGACGAGCCCGAGCTTGCGGCGCACCGCGACCGGGGTGACGGCGGGGTCGGTGATCGTCTCGCCGTCGAGAAAGATGTCGCCGTCGTCGATCTCCTCCAGCAGGTCGATGCAGCGCAGCAGGGTCGACTTGCCCGAGCCTGAGGCGCCGATCAGGGCGACGGCACGGTGCTCTGTGACGGTCAGGTCGATGCCGCGCAGGACCTGGCGGGCGCCGAAGGACTTGGTCACGCCCCGGGCCTCGAGCACGGCCGCTGGGGCGCTCACCGGACCGCCCCCTCCGGGCCGCCGCCGATGCGGTCGACGACCCGGGCCAGGGGGATCGTCACCGCCAGGTAGAGCAGCGCCGCGGCGATCAGCGGCGTGAAGTTGAACGACTCGTACTGGTTGATCTGAGCGATCCGGAAGGCCTCCTGGGGGCCGAGGATCGAGATCAGGGCGACGTCCTTCTGCAGGGAGACGAAGTCGTTGAGCAGCGGCGGCGCGACCCGGCGCACGGCCTGCGGCAGGATTACGTGCCGCATCGCCTGCCCGTCGGTCAGCCCGACCGCGAGCGCCGCGTCGCGCTGGCCGCGGTGGACCGAGCCGATCCCGGCCCGGTAGACCTCGGCGACGTAGGCGCTGTAGGAGAGGGTGATGGCGATGCCGCCGAGCACGACCGGGTCGGTCGGCAATCCGGTCAGCTGCAGCGCGGGGACCCCGAAGCCGATCAGGTAGACCAGCAGGATGAGCGGGAAGCCGCGGAAGAGGTCGACCCAGACGACGCCGATCAGGCGCAGGGGAAACATGGCCGGCGCCCGGCTGGTGCGGACCAGGGCGATGATGAGGCCGACGATCAGGACCGCCACCTCGGCGAGCACGAAGATCTTCACGTCGAGCCAGAAGCCTTCCAGCACTTCCGGGAAGCTGTCCTTGAAGATCGACCAGGAGAAGAAGGTTTCGCGGACGACGGGCCAGCCGGGGCTGGTCAGGATCCAGGCGGCGAGGCCGCCGATGACGACGATGCTGGAGCCGATGGCGATCGCCTGCCCGCGGCGGTGCTGGCGTCGCTTCGCGGCCTCCCTTTCGAGGCGGCGATCGCTGATGACGGCTGGCTGGGACAAGCAGCCGCGGATTTTGACCCCGGCCGGGGACGGTGCCGCGGGCTATCGCTCCGGGAGCGAGGCGGCGGCTAGTGCAGGACGGGGGCGCCGGCGGCCTGGCTCATCCAGCGCTGGTTGATCGCTTCCAGCTCGCCGGACGCTTCCAATTCTTCGACCGCCTCCGAGACGCAGGCGGTGAGCGGCGAGCCTTTGGCCAGCAGGGCGCCCCACTGGTCGCCGCCCGGGGCGGCGAACTGGCCGACCACGGTGGCCGCGGGGACCTGGACCGCGGTCAGGTACAGCGCCGTCGGCAGGTCGACGACGACGGCATCGATCTGTTCGTTCTTCAGCGCCGTGATCACGTCGTTGGAGCTGTTGAAGACTTCCGGCTGGCTATCGGGTTCGATCACGTCTTCGACCGCTTCGAGGCTGGTCGTGCCGACCTGGACGCCGATGTCGAGACTCTTAAGTTCTTCCAGCGATTCGGCCTTCGCCGCGTCGGAGCTCTTCAAGACGACGATCGCCTGGTTGGCGGTGTAGTACGGGGCCGAGAAGTCGACCGCCTTTTCGCGCGCCGGGGTGATCGAGATCTCGTTGACGTCGAAGTCGAATTCCTTCGGGCCCGGGGCGAAGGAGGCGTTGAACGGCTCGACCGTCCACTTCACGTCGGTCGGGCCAAAGCCGAGCTGCTTGCCGATCGCGTAGGCGACGGCGCTCTCGAAGCCTTCGCCGTTGGCCGGTTCGTCGTCTTCGAAGTAGGGCGGGTAGGCCGGCTTGTCGGTGGCGACCGTCAGCGTGCCCTTGGTCTTCGTCTGCAGCTGGTCCGGCGTGCAGGACTCGGCGCTGGCGACGGTCCCAGCCGAGCTGGAGTCGCTCTTGCTGCTGCCGCAACCGGCGACGACGAGCAAGATCGGGACGAGGGCGATGGCGGCGAAAAGCTTCCTCACAGGCGCGGAAGCCTATATGGAGAGACGCGCTTCCGGACTTTGGGCCCCGATGGGGTCCCAAAACTCGGAAACGGCGTCAGCGACGCAGGTCGGCGAGGAAGTACTTGATCGCGTTGTTGAGCAGGGCGGGGCGCTCCCACTGCAGGAAGTGGCCGGCGCCCTCGACGACGAAGGGGCCGACGAGCTCGCTGAAGGCGACTTCGCACATCTGCGGGAAGCGGCGCCAGATCACGTGGTCGTCGGGGCCGTAGAGCGCGAGGGTCGGGACGGCGCTGGTCTCGAAGAAGCGCGGTTGCTCCGAGAGCGGGCGCTCGCCCATCGCGCTGCCGTAGTTGCCCCAGCCGGCATAGAGACGCTCGGGGTCGGCGAAGGGGTCGGCCATGAACTCGGCCTCGGCGCGGCTGAAGGCGCCAGGCGTCGCCCAGAAGCGGTGGCCGTAGAACTCGGCGACGTAGCGGACCCGCTTCTCCGCGCTGTCGAGCTCGGCCAGCAGCTGATCGGGTTCGCGGCCCTGGCGGCGGTAGTAGTCGGCGGCCATCCGCATCTCGGCCGAGGGCTTGGGGTCGATCCCGGCCGCCGCGTAGGCCTCGGGCAGATGCGGCATCACGCAGTTGAACAACACCTGGCGCTCGACGAAGCCGTCGAAGCGCAGGCTGAGGTCCTGGATGACGCCGCCGCCGAGGTCACCGCCGGCAGCGGCGCAGCGCTCGTGGCCGAGCACGTCGCCGACCAGCGCTCGCAGGTCCCGCGCGTGGGCGGCGAGGTCGTAGAAGCCGTCGGCGGCGAGGCCGGAGTCGCCGAAACCGCGCAGGTCGGGAACGATCACCTCGAAACCGGCGGCCGCCAGCGGCTCGATGTTGCGCCACCAGATCCGCTTCGTCTCCGGCCAGCCGTGGACCAGCAGCAGCGGGTAGCCGCCGACCCCGGCGCGGACGTAGGCGAGTTCGACGCCACGGACCTCGGCGCGCTCGATCGCGAAGGCGTCGGCTACGGGCGGTTCGCTCACGCCCTCCAGCCTAAGAGCCGGAGAGCCGCCCCGGCTAGGCGCGGGCCTTGACCTCTGGCCAGGTCAACAAGCGGCCGCTGGCCGGGTCGATCACCTTGAGCCGGACCGCGCGCAGCCCCTCGCGCACGCTCAGCACCGGGACCTCCTGGAAGATCGGCATCTCGTCGTGGGCGCGCTGCAGGTTGTAGTTGGGGACCTTGGCGCTGAGGTGGTGGACGTGATGGAGGCCGATGTTGCCGCTGAAGAACTGGAACAGCTTCGGCAGCTTCAGGTAGGAGCTGCCCTGCAGAGCGGCGTCGGCGTAGTTCCAGTCATCTGAGCTCTCCCAGTAGACGTCCTCGAACTGGTGCTGGACGTAGAACATCCAGACCCCGGCGGTACCGGCGATGATCGCGGTCGGCATCTGCACCAGCAGCCAGGCGACCGGGCCGAGGAACCAGAAGATCGCCCCGATCACGATCGCCAGCGCCAGGTTGGTCAGCAGGACGCTGTTGCGCAGCCGCGGCCGCATCGAGTTCGACCAGATCCGCGGCCCGATCATCAGCGACCAGATCGGGCCGATCCCGAACATCACCAGCGGGTTGCGGAAGAGCCGGTAGGCGAGCCGCTGCTTCCAGGGGCGGGCCTTGTACTCGTCGACGGTCAGGGTCGGGACGTCGCCGGTGCCGCGGCGGTCGAGGTCGCCGGCGGTGCCGTGGTGGACAGCGTGGCTGTGGCGCCAACTGGCGAAAGGCTGGAAGACGAGGAAGGCGGCGAAGCGGCCGAGCCAGAGGTTGCCCCGCTTGGTCGCCAGGAACGAGCCGTGGGCGCAGTCGTGGAAGACGATGAAGGTCCGCAGCAGGAAGCCGGCGGCGGGGATCGAGAGGGCGAGGGTGAGCCAGACCGAGATCTGCAGGCAGTAGTACATCGCCACGGTCAGCAGCAGGTAGGGCAGCACCGAAGTAGCCAGGTCGAGAGCGCTGTGGCGCAGCGAGGGCTTCTCGTGGATCGCGATCGAACGGCGCCAGTCGAGCCAGTCCGAGTCCGGGTCCGGAATCGGCGTTGGGGCGAGATCCCGGGTCGGAGTCACGGTGTCGATTCATGCATCTTCACGTAAATCAGGCGTGAGTGGGCCTCGGCTCGATCATCTGGTCGGAGTTACATGTCCAATGCGGATTCGTCGGACCTGGGGGCAGGGCGCGGCATACGATCGGCAGGCGATGTTCGTCGACTACCTGGACCGCGGTTTCAGCCTCGACCCCGAGGCGCTCTGCATGGTCCGCGCCGACGGCAGCCTCGGCCTCACCCACGGGGAATTCTCCGGCCTTACCCACCGCGTCGCCGCGACGCTGCAGGAGCGGGATCTGGGCGCGGGCGCCAAGGTCGCCGTCTTCGCCCCCAACGGGCCGCTCGGCTACGCGGCGGTTATCGGCGTCCTGCGGGCCGGCGCCGGCTGGGTCGCGCTGAACCCGAAATCCGAGCACAACGAGCTGACCCAGCTGCTGGCCCTGCTCGACTGCGACTTCCTCATTTACTCGACCGCTTATGGCGAGCGGGCCGAGGCGCTGCTCGCCGCCGCGGCGGGGATCCGCGGCTCGGTGCGCTTCGGCGACGATGAGCTCGGCGCCGATTTCGAAGCCTGGCTGGCTCCCCCCGGCGCCCGGGCAACGCCCCTCCCCCACGACCCGGCGCGGCCGCTGATGTTCCTCGGCAGCGGCGGCACGACCGGGGCGCCGAAGGGAATCGTCATCGACGACCGCCAGTTCTGCACGATGAGCCTCGGCTTCAACGCCCATATGAAGGAGGACGGCCGCCCGACCTACCTGATGGCGACGCCGATGACCCACGCCGCGGGCACCCTCGGCTTCCCGACCCTGGCCGAAGGCGGCACGATCGTCGTCCACGACGGGGTCAAGGCGGCGGTGGTGCTGGACTCGATCGAGCGCGATCGGGTGACGCGGCTCTTCCTGCCGCCGACCGCGATCTACTCGCTGCTCGCCGACCCCGGCGTGCGCGAGCGCAACTACTCCTCCCTGCACCACTTCCTCTACGCAGCGGCGCCGATGTCGGCCGACAAGCTGATCGAGGCGATGGACGTCTTCGGGCCGGTGATGGCGCAGTGCTTCGGCCAGTCGGAGGCGCCGATGCTGGCCACCTACATGAGCCCGTCCGAGCACGCCGAGGCACTCGACGACCCGGCCAAGCGCGGCCGGCTGGCGAGCTGCGGGCGGGCCTCGCTGATCGCCGCTGTCGGGGTGATGGACGATGAGGGCAACCTGCTCGGCGACGGCGAGCAGGGCGAGATCGTGATCCGCGGCGACCTGGTGATGGCCGGCTACTACGAGAACCCCGAGGCCAGCGCCGAGGTCAGGCGCCCCGGCGGCTGGCACGCGACCGGCGACCTCGGCTACCGCGACCGCGACGGCTTCTTCTACATCGTCGACCGCAAGCGGGACATGATCATCAGTGGCGGCTTCAACGTCTTCCCCAGCGAGGTCGAGCGGGTGATCTGGTCCCACGAGGCGGTGCTCGACTGCGCCGTGATCGGCCTGCCCGACGAGAAGTGGGGCGAGTCGGTGACCGCGATTGTCGAGTTGAAGCCGGGCGCGGCGGTCGAGGAGGCTGAGCTGATCGCGCTCTGCAAAGCCGAGTTGGGCAGCGTCAAGGCGCCGAAGGCGGTCCACTTCCGCGGGCTGCCGCGCAGCACCGCGGGCAAGGTCCTGAAGCGCAAGCTGCGCGACGAGTACTGGACCGGCCAGGCTCGCCGCGTCTGAGTCCGGCTGAGCCGCCAGACTTGGCGCGTGCCTCCGCCCCGCCGTTCGCCGGCCCGGACCCTGCTCGTCCTCACCTTCTTCACCGGGATCGTCGACGCGGTCAGCCTCCTCGCGGGCAGCGGCCTTGCCGTCCTGGCGATCGGCGAGAGCTCAGCCGGCGGCACCCCCGAGCGCCGGCTGGCGCGCATCGTCGGGGTCGCCACTGATCGCGGCGCTGGCGGACGTCTCCCCCGGCGCCTTCGTCGCCTACCTGCTGATCGCGCCACCGTGGTGACGGGGCGGCGGCGGATCGCGATGGTGCTGGCCTGTGGGCTGGGCGCGCTGCTCGCGCTGGCCGGCGCGGTCGGGGGCGCGGCGGCCGCCGAGCGGACGGTGGTCGGCCACTCGGTCCAGGGCCGCCCGATCGTCGCCGTTCGCAACGGCGAGCCGAGCGCGCCGGAGCGGGTGCTGGTGATCGGCTGCGTGCACGGCAACGAGGCGGCTGGGATGCGGGTCGCGCGGCGGCTGATCGGGGCCGCGCCGCTGCTTGACGCGGCGCTCTGGATCGTCCCCACGCTGAACCCCGACGGGGTCGCCGCCGACACCCGCGGCAACGCCCACGGGGTCGACCTCAACCGCAACTTCCCCTTCGGCTGGCGGCCGCTCGACGGGCTCGAATACTCGGGGACGGGCGCGCTCTCAGAGCCGGAGTCGCGCGCCGCGCGGCGGCTGATCCTGGGCATCCGGCCCGACGTCACGATCTGGTTCCACCAGCCGCTCGATCTGGTCGACCGCTCCGGCGGCGATGCCGCGATCGAGCGCCGCTTCGCGCAGCTGGTCGGCCTGCCGCTGGTCGAGCTCAGCCGTTACCCGGGCAGCGCCTCGAGCTGGCAGAACCACGCCCTGCCGGCGAGCACCGCCTTCGTCGTCGAGCTGCCGTCGGCGGTCGGCGCCGGGCTCGTCGCCCGCGCGACTGCCGCGGTGCGCGCCCTGGCCGGCGAGTACGGCAGCCCGGGCATCGGCCCGGCAATTCCGATCCTCGGCACATTCCCCTAGAGCGGCCCCGGCGAGGCCGCACCGACACCGCAGGCCAAACCTGCGGTTCCTTATGCACGTATTCCGTGACTCTCGAACCGCGGATCGATGACGTAGTCGCCTCCTTCCCACCTGCGGTTCCTTAGGCACGAATTACGTGCTTTTGGAACCGCAGACCGGGAAGGAGGCTTGGGGGCAGGGACCGCTGGGGCGCCCGTCAGTCACTCAGGGGCGCTCGGTCCACTGGGGCAGCTCGGGGAATTCAAACGGGCTGGGGACGAGGGCACGGCCGGTTCCTGAGGTGCGGACCGTGTAGATGGCGCTCTCATATCCGTGCGGGGCGCTGGTGACCTCGCCGATGAAGACGAGGTTGCGGCCGTTGGGCGAGTAGTCGGGGTCGGGGTATTCGCGGCCGGTCGAGGTGACCGTGCCCTGGGCGCCGCCGTCGGCGCCGACCAGCTCGACGCTGCCACGGTTGGCGCCGTTGAACTCGCCGAAGGCGATCGTCTTGCCGTCGGGGCTCCAGACCGGGTTGACGTCTTCGACCGTGTTTTCGGTCAGCCGCAGCGCTTCGCCGCCCGCGGTGTCGGCGACGAAGAGCTCGGTCTTGCGGCCGGCTTTGGTCCCGTCGTGCAGGGTCCGGGCGAAGGCGACGCGCTTGCCGTTCGGGGAGAGCGCCGGCATCTCGTCGACGCCGGGGCCGGTGGCGACTTCGTGCATCCCGGTCCCGTTGGAGCGGACGATCCAGACCTTCGACTGGTCGGTTTCGAAATCGGCGTAGTGGCCGACGAAGCGGCCGGAGAGGGCGATCGTCTTGCCGTCACCGGAGATCCCCAGGCCGGTCGCGTTGAAGCCCTGCAGGCGGTGCGGGAAGACCTCCGTGCGCTTGCCGGCCGGGGTGATCAGGTAGACCTGGGTAAAGGAGTTGGCGTTGGCGCCGCCGCCGGCGACGACCTTCGAGAGCACCGCGACGGTGCCGCTCTCGGTCGCGGCGGTCTCGACTGCCGAGCGGACCTTGGCCAGCACTCGTCCCGGGCCGCCATAGGGGCCGACCGAGCGGACCAGGTCGAAGTTCTTGCAGGCGCCCATCTTGCAGTGGTTGGCCTTGCCGGCGATGAAGACGATCCGCCCGGGGCCGGCGGCGTGGGCGCTGGACGCGGCGAGCGCCGCCAGCGCGACGAGCGCGAGCAGCGCGGTGAGAACGGCTTTCAGCGGGCTGGTGGTCGAGATCTTGGCGTTGTACATGGGTGCCTCCTTGGGCTGGGTTTGACGTTGAGGCAATCGTCGCCCCGAAACGCCATGCCGCCCAGACCACCAAGGGTGGAAATCGACCACCCCGCCGAGGCGCCCCACACCTGACGTTCTCGGCGCTCGCGAGCAACGCCTCCGCGGGGCTGGCGTACGCGGAAACGTACGCATATTGGGCGCCGGCCAGAAACCGCTCAGGTAGCCGCCAAATACGATCGGCGCTGACCGAGGACGATCCCGACCGCAAGGAATCAGCGAATGAAAGCTCGCATCGCCATTGCCTTTCTCGCCACCATGGCGCTCGCCCTGCCGGCCAGTGCCCAAGCGGGCCTGCCGAAGACGAGCAACACGCTGATCGTCCCGGGCAAGTCGATCGGCGGGGTCGCCCTCGGGAGCACCGTGGCGTCGGTGACGAAAGCCTGGGGCACCAACAAAGCCTGCGAATACCAATGCCTCTACCAAGGCAAGGCGGGCGCGACCGAAACCCCCAGCCTCGGCAGCGTCCTGCTGGAGTCGAAAGCCGAAGGCCTGCCGCTCAAGGTCTGGATGGTCTTCATCAACGTCGGCGAGCAGACCGGCGGCGCCAAGGTGGTCCCGAACTTCAACACGCCGCTGACCCGGTTCAAGACGGCGAAGGGAATCGGCCTCGGCTCGAAGGCGAGCGAACTCAAACAGGCCTATCCGGCGGCGAAAAAGGATGCGATCGTCCCCGGCGTCACCGTGTACACGATCGAGGGCCCGCGCGAAATCGCGACGATCTTCACCACCGGCGCCGCCAACAAGGTCACCGGAATCACGGTCGAGTCCCACCCCGGCGGCTGAACCCGGCTCGACAGCCGGGCCTGGAAACGGCGAGGATAGGCGGGTGCCGCAACCGCGCCGCCAGAAAAAACGCGAGGAGCCGGTCGACTACGGCTGGGTGATCTCCTTCGGCTGCAAGCCCGAGGGCGTGCTGCGGCGGCTCAAAGTCGATACCGATCCGGCCACCGACACGCGCCCGATCGAAGTGCCCTGCCTCTGCGGGGAGACCCACCGGGTGACGGTCTCCCCCTACCGGCGCCGCCGCGCAGCTGACGAAGCGTTCGACCTCGAGGTCGTCTCGCTCGACGAGCTGCGCTGACGGCGCCCTCGCCCTACTGCTGGGCGCGCAGGGTGACGCTGTTTGCGGCGAGGCAGTTCGGGGTCCGCAGGGCGCGGGCGTAGTAGCGGCCGGAGTGCAGGCCGGGGTTGCCCATGTTCCATTCGTAGCCTTCGTTGTTGGCCTGCGAGAGGTCCATCCCGACCTGCTGGTCGGTGCGCGGGCTCGGCTTCGAGCCGAGCTGCTTGTAGAGGACGACGGTGCGTTCGCTTTTGCACTCGAGCTTCGGGGACTTGACGGAGCCGAAGAAGCCGCCGGACTCGGCCTGGATCAGGACCTTGGTCGGCGCCGGCGCGGCGGCGCTGGCCGATGCGGCGAGGCCGGTGAGGGCGAGGGCCGAAACGGCGAGGGTGGCGATCGCGTTGCGGAAGTTGGTCTTGCGGGTCATTGCTTTCTCCTTGGTCTGTGTGTGAGCTGCTTGCAATGACCATGCTCGGGCCAGACCGGCCTCCCTACCAGGCACCCAAGGGGGGAACCCGGCAACACCTGCACTCCGCCGGGGCGACTCAGCCCAGCTCCCGCTCCATCTCATCGGCGAGCTCGGGATGGCCGTAGGGGCCGGGCTCGCGCAGCGCCGCGATCACCTGCCGGCGGGTGGCCTCGTCCTTGTTCTGACTCAGCTTCCGCTTGCAGACAAAGCGCGAGACCGGCAGCCGCAGGCCGACGGTCCGGGTCGCGATCTTCGCCCCCTGCTCGGGATCCAGGCGCGCCGGCGCCTCGACGCCGGCCTCGAAGTGGTCGACCAGTCGGGTGAGGACGGCGAGGTTCTCGTCCGCGTCGAGGACCTGCGGCATGCCATAGAGATGGGCGACGGTGAAGTTCCAGGTCGGCACGTTGCCGGGGTCCGGCGGGTACCAGCTCGGCGAGACGTAGCCGTGGCGACCCTGGACGATCACCATCACCTCGCTCTCACCCAGCCCGTGGACCCGGTCGTCGGGCCGTCCCAGGTGGGTGACGACCGTCAGCTCCGGCGCCTCCTCGTCGAGCAGGACCGGGTAGTGGGAGGCGACCAGGTCGCCGTCGTTGCTGCTGACCAGCGTGGCCCAGGGGTTGTCGCGGATCAGCTGGCGGACGAGTTCGGGGTCGTCGCCGGCGAATAACGGGTTGGGTCGCATCTGCCGATTCTGACGACCTGGGTGAGAATCACCCAGGGTCACACCCATTGCCTTGAAACGGTCACTAGGGCTTGGGTAGATTGGACCCGTCTTGTCCCGCCTGCGCCTCCTACTGTGCTGCCTCGCCGCCTTCGCCCTGCTCGGCGCCGGCGTCGCCTTCGCCGCGGTCAGCCTGCCCAAGGCCGGCAACTGGGTCACCTCCAGTGCCGAAGGCGGCTTCACCCTGACCAAGGGCAAGGGCAAGCAGAAGGACAAGGTCTACCTCTCGGGCTTCCACCTCACGACCGAAGCCCGCGAAGGGTGCGACACCGCCGGCCCGATCGAGGTTCTCGGCAAATTCCCGCTGAAGACCTTCAAGATCAACGGCTACAACTTCAGCGGCGTCGGCAAGGCGGTGGGATTCGAGTTCCTCAAGGTCCCGGCCAAGGTCGTCTTCGAAGGCGCCACCCACGACGGCAGCTTCAAGGTCGAATTCCTCAACAACGGCTCCAAGGCCCACTACGGCGCGATCGAGGTCGACGGCTGCGAAACCGTCTTCACCTCCGGCAAGCGCAAGTAGCTCGACGCCGGCCATGGCGGGTCGGCATCTTTCCGGCGGCCCCGCTGGCCATTAGCAAAAACCTAATAGTCGTCTCGTTATCAGGATGCGGCTAATACCAAAACGCTTACCGCGGCCGCGACGATGACGCTCGTGAAGGTCCCGATCAGGAAGTACTCGGTTATCTCGTCCACCTTTGACTGGGTGTCGCCGCGAATCTCGCGGAATCGCAACAGGCCCTTGGCAGCAATCACGAAGCCGGCACCGGCGAGGCCGCCAGAGATGACCGCGGCGGCGACGATGACGCGCTCCATCGGCCCCAGCACCCGTCCACCTCGCATCTTCCCTTCTTCGTCAAGCAGCGAGGTGTCGGTCGCCGCCAGGGTGAAACGGACAATGCGGTTGCCGGTTCCGATCAGGAAGAGAGTGGCCGCGACGCCGAGCACGAACTGATCGACCGAGATCTCACCGGCAAGGTCGAAACCCAGGTTTGCGTACCAATCGGCGATGTCGCCACCGATCGGATCGGCAGAGCCGCTGAGCCCGACGAGAATGACGATCGTCAGGACGATGAGCCCGAGCGCGTACTCGGGCTTGGCGTGCTTCTCCGGCAGGAGGTCGTAGGCAGACCAAAGCGCCAGGAGGATCAGCGCGACGACCCCGGCAAGCGCCGTGCCGCCGGCGTCCACTCCACTCAAGGCGGCCACCGCCCCAACGGCGACGGCCCCGGATGCAATCGCCGCGACCAGATGCGCTCCCGCAACCGGGCCCGGCGACCAGCGGACGAGGTCGGCTACGCCAAAGCCCAGCAGCCCAAGGGCGACGAAGATCACCGAGAGCGCCCCTCGAGACTGTCCTGCGCCGCCAGGATCGCGGCGGCGCCGCTGCGCGCGAGGCTCTGCGAGACCGCGCCCTGGGTCGCCCCTTCCTCATCCGCGATCCGCGATTGCGACCAGCCGCGCATAAGCCCATAGAGCCGGTTCCGGTTCGGCTGCTTCATTCGATCGACGATCTCGTCACGGCAGAGGAGGAAGGCATTTAACGCACCCTCCTCTCCCCGGTCCGGAGCGGAAGAGGTGGATTTGAATTGAGTGCGGACGAAAGCCGTCTGCGGGCTCTGGGCCAGATCTCTGGTGAATTCGATCGCGTCCCGCGCCGTCCACCACCCCGGTCCGTCCTGAGAAACCGGCTGACTCCTGGCGAACACTTCGACCTGACCGGAGCCGAGCCCGTAGCGCGTGTCGATATCGGCGGAGCGCAGAAGGTCCAGCCTCAGCATCAGGCTCGCGCGCACCGCCGTCGCGACGTCGTCGAATCCGCCCTGGAACTCATCCCCAAGCGTCGGTTCCAGTGGAATCGACGGCTCCAGAAGGTAGTTGACGCGATCGAGAACCTCGCCGAGGCGCCCCTGCAGACGGCGGCGATCCTGGCGCTGCCGGGACCCGATCACATCGCCGATCAGGGTGTAGAGAGAGCCTTTACGAGCAGTCATGTATTCGAAAATAGCTAATAACCGGCGGGATATTAGGTTTTTCCTAATTCGCAACGATTGCTGCAATCGCAGAGCGGCTCAGACTCCAAACCTAGCCTCGACCTCGCCGGCCTCGATCGCCTCCAGTAAGCGCCGGTGGTCGATCTCGTTCTGGTCGGCGTAGAGCGAGGAGAAGCGGGCGATCGCGCGATCGAAGCGCTCGCCCTTGCCGAGGTAGGCGGCGATCGCCAGCCGGTCCCCCGAGCGGGCGTGGGAGCGGGCCAGGGACCAGGCGCAGGCCCTGGTGTAGGTGAGCAGGCCGTGCTCGCTCATCCGCGAGAGGTCGGCCGAGGCCTTCCAGTCCCAGAGCTGGCGCACGTAGAAGTCGTGCTGCTTGCCGTCGATGCCGGTGCTGCGCTGCCAGCTGAGGAAGATGTCGGTCGCCGCCTGCATCATCCGCTGGCCGCGGACGACCCGCTCGCCGTGGCTCTCGTACTCGCTGGCGCCGAGGTAGGGCTCGAGCACCGAGGCCTGTGCCTCCTTCGCCTGCAGCATCAGCGCGTCCTCCCCACCGCGGCCGACGAGGAGGAAGACCCAGGCGCGGGTGCCGACGCTGCCGACGCCGACGACCTTGCGGGCCATGTCGACGAACTCGTAGGAGCGGAAGAGGTGGCGGCGGTCGGCATGCAGGCTCGCCGCGTACTGGTCGAGCAGCTCGCGCACGAAGGCCTCGCGCTCGTCGGGGTCGGCGCTCTCGTGCAGCTCGCGCAGCGGCGTCAGCAGCGGCGGTGCGCTGACGAAGCGCAGGCGGCCGTCGACTTCCTCGGTCAGCTTGCGCATCGCCCGCCGGCTGGTCTTGCGCCGCCCCTTGGCGAAGGTGCGGTCGAACAGGCCCTGGCCGGCGGCGTCGAGCTTGGTCCCGAAGCGGGCGGTCAGCTCGTCGGCGTCGAGCCGCTCATACCAGGCGTCGAGCATGCTCTCGCCGGCGAATTCCCGCATCCCCTCGCGGTACTCGCGCACCGCCCGTTCGACGATCCGCCGCCGCCGCGCCGATGGCAGGTCGATGTCGCGGCCGGCGATCTCGATGCTCGCCGCCATCCGCTTGACGTCCCACTCCCACGGCCCCGGCAGCGCCTCGTCGAAGTCGTTGGGCCCGAAGACGAGGCGCCGGTCGGGCGCGGCGAAGCCACCGAAATTGGAGATGTGGGCGTCGCCGCAGGCCTGGACGACGAGACCGGAGTCGGGGGTCTGGGCGAGGTCGGCGGCCATCACCGCGGCGGCCCCGCGGTAGAAGGTGAACGGGCTCGCCGCCATCCGCCCGTAGCGGATCGGCAGCAGCTCCTGGACCCGCGACTCGGCCTGGCGGCGGAGGATCGCCACCGGGTCGGGCCGGTCGCCGACGGGCGCCCACTCGCCGTGGCTCGAGCGCGGCGCCGCGACACGACCCTGGCGCCCCTTTTCGGCGTCCTCACCGTTTTCGAGCCGGGCGATCGGGACTCTCGGGGCGGGCATCGACGCAGCCTAGAGGCTGCGAACAGGCGGCCCCGGGGGACAAAGCGGATCGCCGCCCGGTTTGTCGTTGACAGCTCCAAGCACTCGCCGTACAGTCGCGCCTGTCCTGGTCCTGCCCAGCGTCGCCGCGTCGCGATCGCACGGTGACGAGTTAGGAAGTGCACCGTGGAGATGAAGCTCGAGGTTGTGGTGGTGCCGGTTTCCGACGTCGACCGGGCGAAAACGTTCTACGAATCGCTCGGCTTCCGGATGGACATCGACTATGTCGACGGCGATGACTTCCGGGTGGTGCAGTTCACCCCTCCCGGCTCGGAGTGCTCGATCATCGTCGGCGCCGGGATCACCTCGGCGCCGCCGGGATCGGCCGACGGCCTGCAGCTTGTCGTCAGCGACATCGTCGCCGCGCGCGAGGAGTTGATCAACCGCGGCGTCGAGGTCAGCGAGCCGTTCCACGACGCCGGCGGGATCTTCCACCACGCCGGTGAGCGGGCGCGGGTCAGCGGCCCCGATCCCGAGCGCGGCGACTACGGCTCCTTCATCTCCTTCAGCGACCCGGACGGCAACGGCTGGTTCGTGCAGGAGGTGAAAGTGCGGGCGCCCGGGCGCTGACGGCGAGCGATTTTCGCCCTGATCACGTTCATCTAGAGAGGAGATCCCGATGCAGCTGAACTTCGATTCCGTCGACGAACTGGAGCAGGCGCTGCGCCGCGCGGCGGCGGCCCACGGCAAGCATGAGGAAGAGACCGGAGAAGAGGACGCCGAATGGCCGGTCTGGTACGCCCAGTACATGGAGCAGGAGCGGATCGAGAAGGGCAAGGCCGGGTGAGCGACTTCGACGCGATCGTCGTCGGCGGCGGCTCACCGGGCGAGCACTGCGCCGGGGCGCTAGCCGAGGGCGGCCTGAAAGTCGCCCTGGTCGAGCGCGAGCTGGTCGGCGGCGAGTGCTCCTACTGGGCCTGCATCCCCTCAAAGACGCTGCTGCGCCCGGGCGAGGCGGCGCAGGCCGCGCGCGATGCGGCCGCAAGCGCCGAGGTCGACGTCGAGGCAGCGCTCGCCTGGCGAGACTTCATGGTCTCCGACTACTCCGACGCCGGCCAGGAGCGCTGGCTCGCCGAGGCGGGCATCGCCCTGCTGCGCGGCAGCGGCCGGCTCGCCGGGACGGGCGTGGTCGAGGTCGACGGTGTCGCCCACAGCGCCGAGCACGTCATCCTCGCCACCGGCGCCGACCCGATCGTGCCGCCGATCCCCGGCCTGCGTGAGCTCGATGGCGTCTGGACCAACCGCGAGGTGACCGGGATGAAGGCGGTGCCGCGCCGGCTGCTGGTCCTCGGCGGCGGCCCGGTCGGGGTCGAGATGGCGCAGGCCGTGCGCCGCCTCGGCGGCGAGGTGGCGCTGGTCGACGGCGCCGAGCACCTCCTCCCCCGTGAGCCGGCCCCGCTGGGCGCGGCGCTGGGCGACGTCCTGCGGGGCGAAGGCATCGAGCTCGTCCTCGGCTCCCACGCCGACACGGCGCGGAAGGAGGGCGAGGAGTTCGTGCTCGAGATCGGCGAGCGCGAGCTGCGCGGCGAGCGCCTGCTTGTCGCCACCGGCCGGCGCCCGCGGGTCGAGGGGATCGGCCTGGAGACGGTCGGCGTCGAGGCCGACGGCAAAGGGATCCCGGTCGACTCGCGCCTGCGCGCGGGCGAGCGGCTGTGGGCGATCGGCGACGTCAACGGCAAGTGGCCGCTGACCCACGTCGGCAAGTACGAGGGCGAGGTCGTCGCGGCGAACATCCTCGGCCGGCCGCGCGAGGCCGACTACGAGGCGGTGCCCCGCGTCGTCTACACCGACCCGCAGGCGGCCGCCGTCGGCGCCACCGAGGCCCGCTTCAGCGCCACGGCCCCGATCGCGGAGGTGGCGAAGATGGAGACTTACAGCCGCGCCTACGCCGAGTCCAACGGCTTTCTCACCCTGCTCAGCGACGGCGAGCGCCTGACCGGCGCTTACGCGCTCGGGCCCGAGGCGGGCGAGTGGCTGCAGCAGGCAACGCTGGCGATCCGCGCCCAGGTCCCGCTCGCGGTCCTGCGCGACACGATTCAGCCCTTCCCGACCTTCTCGGAGATCTTCGTCGCCGCCCTCAAAGGGCTCGGTTTTTAGAATCATCCAGTCACTGGTGCTCGCCCGAGAGGGACTTGCGGCGCCGGAGTTCTTCTCGATCGAGGAGTACCTCGCCGGCCACACGCAGGAGTACTACGCAGCCCTGCGCGAGGCGCAGGGCGGGAGCTATCAGCCAGAGCGCGATGCGAGCGGGTGGGTCGCATTCTGTGTCGAGGCCCACCTCGTCCAGGCTCGCCAGCGCCTGGCTCAGATCAAGTCGGCCGCCAACCGTTGGGGCACCCTGGAAGAGCTGGTCGACGCTCGCAGCTGGCCGGACCGGCTGGTGATCGCACTCGAGCAGAGCCTCGCCAGCGTGACGGACCGAAGCAGGTACGCCATCGAGGCGGACGTCTCCCCCGCCACCGCGAGCGCCGACTTCCGGCGCCTCCTCGACGCCGGGCTGGTGGACCAACGCGGCCGCGGCAGGAACATCGGCTATCTCGCAAGCGCGTCGCTGCGCAACGCGGTCAAGGCCACTCAGACTTTGTAACCGCCGTCGACGCTGATCACCTGGCCGGTGATGCCGGCGCCGCCGGGGCCGGCGAGGAGGGTTGCCATCGGTGCCAGCTCCTCGGGGTCGAGGACCCGGCCCTGGACGGTGTGGGCTTCGGCCTTGATCGCGGCCCCCGCCGCGCCGTCGCCACCGCCCCAGTTGAGCAGAGCCGTGTCGGTCCAGCCCGGACAGAGGCAGTTGACGGTCACCTCCGGCGGCACCTGGTAGGCGAGCGCCCGAGTGAAGCCGACGAGGCCGTGCTTGGCGGCGCTGTAGGCGATCGTGCCGCCGCCGTGGGTGGCGTAGCCGGAGCCGATGCTGATCACCCTTCCGTAGCCGCCGGCGACCATGTGCGGCAGGGCCGCGCGCGAGGCGTAGTAGGCGGTGGTCAGGTTGAGGAAGAGGTTCTGCTCGAACAGCTCGTCGTCGTGGTCGAGGGCGACCAACTGCTCCACCTCGCCGATCAGGCCGCCGACGTTGTTGACGAGGACGTCGAGGCGGCCGCACTGCGCCTGCACCTCGGCGACGGCCCGTTTCAACGCCTGGCCGTCCATGCAGTCGACGACCAGCGCCAGGCCGTCGCCACCCAGCTCCCGCGTCGCGGCGACGACGGCGTCGAGCTCGTCCTCGCTGCGCGAGATCACGGCGACCGTCGCCCCCTCGGCGGCGAAGCCGAGGGCCAGCGCCCGGCCGATCCCGCGGCCGCCGCCGGTGACGATCGCGACGCGGTCGCTCAGCGTTCGAACCATGCTCGTCGCACCTCCAGCGGCTGAGAGAGGTAGTCGCGCAGCGCCGGCGCGGCTTCGGGCGACTGCTTCGCCCGGTAGGCGCTGTCGAGCTCGAAGTCGAGCGCCACCGAGAGCGGCACTCCCTGGCTCTGGTAGACGATCTTCTTCGCCATCGCGACCGCCGCCCGCGGCAGCGTCGCCATCCGCTCGGCGACCTCCGTCGCGCTCGCCAGGGCGTCGTCCTCGAGCAGCTCGAGCAGGCCGAGCTCGTACGCCTGCTCCGGCGTCAGCGCCCTGGCTCCGGCGCCGAGCAGCATCGCCTTGCCCGGGCCGATCATCCGCGCCATCCGGGTCAGGCCGCTGCCGCCGGGGACGATCCCGAGCCGGGTCTCGATCAGCCCGTAGCGGTGATCGGCCCGTTCGCCGACCCGGATGTCGGCTGAGAGGGCAAACTCGAAGCCGACGCCCATCGCGTCGCCGTTGAGGGCGGCGACGATCGGCATCGGCGCCTTGTTCATGTTCTGGGTGAGGACGTGGATCCGCCGGCTGCGCACCGGCGACTCGACCGGCCCCTCCGGCTCGACCTGCTTGCTGAGGATCCCGTCGACTTCGAAGTGGGTGATGAACTTGCCGGGCCGGCCGCCGGCGAGGACGACCGCCGGGACCTGGCGCCCGGTCCACTCGGCGACCAGCTCCTCGAGCTGGCCGATGTCCTCATCGGTGTAGTAGTTCATCGGCGGCCGGTCGAAGCGGGCGACGACCACCCCGCTATCTGTCTCGGCGACCTTCCACATGGGGTCAGGCTATTGCCGGGGCTCAGCGAGGCAGCGAGGAACTTGCACCTCGGTTGATGGCTTCTCCAACTAGTTTGCGCGCAGTGCCCGCCACACGACCCCGGGCCGGATCCCGACCTTCGGGCCGAGGACGAGGGCGAAGAGCGTCAGCGCCAGCCAGGGCCGGAGGTGAGGGGAGATCTTGCGGATCTGACCCTCGGGGGAGAGCTCGAAGACCATCGCGTCGGTGAGGTGAACGGGCCCGAGCCGCGCCTCGCCCAGTGCCACCCGGTGCTCGCCATCGCCGAGAACTCGAGTCCAGCTCAGGTCCTTGAGGCTTCCGTACACGGCGCCGAGCAGGACCTTGACGTCGTCGCTGCCGCGAAAGACCATCCGGCCCGAGATCGGCGAGATGAGCGCCACGTCGGGATCGAGAGCAGCCATGATCCCCTCGATGTCCCCCGCCTCGGAGGCGGACAGGTAGCGCGCGATCGCGTCTTCCATTGCGCCAACCCTAGACCCGATCGGCGCTGCGAGGCTCACTCGATCCGGGCCGTGTTGACCGCCGGGCCGCCCTGCTGGTCGTAGTAGGCGACGTCGATGCCGGGGCCGTCGAAGTCGAGCACGGCGTAGCCGAACATCTGCCAGCGGTGCTCGTCGCGGGTTTCGGCGTTCGTCGCCCGCCAGGTGAGCGGGTAGTGCTTGCGTTCGCCGCTGCCGCTGCCTTCGTAGTCGAGCAGCACCGGTACGCCGCCGTGGCCGATGCAGGAGCCGAACCGCAGGTAGCTCTCCGGGTTGGGCCCGTACTCGCAGCAGAGGTGCTCGTGGCCCCAGAGCCAGGCGTCGACCGGGCGCACGTCGAAGGCCGGCTGCAGCTTCTCCAGCAGCCGCGGGTGGACTTCGACGAAATCGCTGAACGGCTGGTGGTGGCTCAGCAGCATCGTCTTGCGGGCCGAGCCGCGCTGCTTGCCGGCGACCCACTCCCCCTGGCTACCCGCCAGGTCGCTGTCGATGTAGGCACTGTCGAGGCCGAGCAACTGCCAGTGCGAGTTCTGCAGGCAGAAGTAGCTGGAGCCCCGGTGGCCGGCGAAGCGCGGGTCCTTGAGCAGGTAGCCGAAGTAGCCCTTGCCGCCCGAGTACATGTCGTGGTTGCCGTTCAGCGCCCAGGAGCCGACCCCTTCGTCGGCGGAGCGGACCGGCCAGTAGGGCATGAAGCGCGCCTTGTACTCCTCCTTCCAGCCCGAGTAGTAGACGTCGCCGAGATGCAGGACGTGGACTTCGCGCCCCGCCTTCTTCGCCTCCGCGACCTTCGCCGTCATCTCCTTCCCGACCGCCCGGGCGGCGGGCAGCCCGGTGCCCCAATCGCCGACCACGACCAGGCGCGCGTCGTTGGCGATCCCGACGTCCGGGGCCTTGCCGTCGAGAAACCCGCTCTTGCCCTCGAGGTCGGCGATCCCCTGCGAGATCACCGTCTCGGCCCAGCCGGCATCGCAGGGCCCGAACTTGCGGAAGACCTCGGTCTCGCGCAGGAGGAACTCGCCGAAGGAGTGGTGTCCCGGGGGCATCGGTTCGAACAGCTGCTCGACCCGCGAGGTGATGCAGTCGGTGATCGTCGACTGCAGCATGCTGACCTCTGGCGAGCGCGGCAGGTAGGCCTGACCGCCCTGGCTCGGGTTGGCGCCGACCGCCGGGCTGGCCTGGGCGCGATCGAGCTCGGCGAACATTTCCTCGTACTTCTCCTTGGGGACTTTTCCCGTCCCTCCTGCCTTGACGTCTTCCAGGCGGGCCTTGAGGAAGGCGGGGTCGAGGACCTGCTCGACGATCGCCGCGTCGGCCGCTTCGGCGGCGAAAGCCGCACCCACGGGCCCGGCCTCGGAGCCGCGCCCGAGCAGCGCCTCGAACTTCTCCTTCAACCCATCGAGCAGACCCATCAGGTGGCCTCCAGGTGGGCGACCATGTGGGGGTAGACGTCGCGAGCCGCGTCGCGGCCGAAGATGCAGTCGATGTGACCGTAGCCCGCGATCTCGTGGCGTTTGTAGAGGCCCGGGTCGTTCGCGTCGGAGAGCCGCTTCAGCGCCCGGTCGATGCTCTCGGTCAGGAAGCAGGCGTTCTTCTCGCCGTGGACGAAGGTGATCGGGATCGCCATCCGCCCGACGTTCGGGATGTAGGTGTCGGCCCCGTCGGCGCTGACCAGGTGCCCGGCGCGGACCATCCGCGCCAGGTGCTCGAACGACTCGATGTTGGCGACGCCGAACATCTCGTGCAGCGCCGTGTGGGTCGCTTCGTTCAGCTGCTCGTGCCGGTACAGCGGCGCGTACATGAAGCTGATCCGGTGGCAGGTGTCGCTGTCGCAGGGCTGCCCGCCCTCGGCCGGGGCGATCGCGGCGACGGCGTTGAACAGCTTCGAGCGCCAGCTCTTGTGGCGGGCCGCGTCGGCGTCGAGGTCGTCGATGCCGACGGCGTCGAGGACGTCGGGCAGGTGCAGCCCCGCCTTCAGCTTCGACCCGGTCGGGGTGACGACGTCGGTCGCGATCTGCGATATCACCGCCGAGCGCACCCCCTCCAACCCGGCCAGCATCGCGCAGCAGAAGGTGGTGGCGCCGAAGCAGTGGGCCAGCACCTGGACGCTCTCAGCGCCGGTCAGGGCGCGGACCTTGGCGACCGCGGCCGGGTAGTCGCGGGTGGCGATGTCATCGGCGTTGAACTGCGTCCTGGCGCTGGGCAGGTCGATGCTGGCGCGGTAGTCGAGCAGCCAGACGTCGTAGCCGTTGGCGAAGAGGAACTCGAGCAGGTTGGTCTCGATCGTGTCGATCGTGAAGATGCCGCTCGAGACGCCGAGACCGTGGGTGACCAGGAGCGGGCCTTTATCGCCACCGCGGAAGCGGGTGAGCCGGAGCTCGACCCCGTCGTCGGTCTTCACCCCGTGGACCTCGGGCGCGTCGACCCGCAGGCGACGGCGCTTGCGCGGCCCGGCACCGTCCTCGATCTCGCTCTCGCCTGAGAAGACTCCGCCGTAGACGTCGAGCAGGGACCCGGCGAAGAGCTTGCCGAACTTGACCTTCGCCTCCAGCCCCTTGCGACGGTCGGGCGCGTTGGTCGCCCGCATCGTCGTCATCTGCCGCATGAAGTCGGCCGGGGCGATGCGAAGAATCCCCTTCCCCATCACCCGGCCGCTCGCGTCCGGCCCCTCGTGCAGGGTCACGTAGAGCGTCGTCGTGTCATCCCAGACGTCGAGGCCGGAGTCGTCGTGGATGACCTTCACGCCTTCAAACCAGTACTCGCGGCCCTCCTCGGCGGTCAGCTTCATCCGGTATCTCATGTTCCGCGTCAACACCTCTTCGCGGTTTTCGGTGAAGAGGTTGAAGCTCGCGTCGCTCACCGCCAGCGGGTCCGGGGAGAGCGCCGGGGCGCTGACGGTGCCGTCCATCCGCGCCTCGTGCGCGGGCTCCTTGACGAAACGGTCGACGTCGGATGAGTGGATCGTGAGGATGAAGTCGAGCGATTCGCCGGCGTCCTCGGCCACCTCGGCGGCGCGCTGGTAGTCGTCGCCGACGGTGGCCGAGACGAAGCCGGCCATCCGCTCGGTGAACTCGATCCCGACCGCCGCCGGCGGCAGCTCGGGCGGCGGCGTCGAGGGCAGCGAGTAATCGATGCTCCAGTGTTCATCGGCGGCGAGCAGGGCGCAGTTGCGCTCGGCCAGGGCGGAGATCGTGAACAGCGGGTTGACGCCGAGCGGCCGCGGCACGATCGAGCCGTCGGCGACGTAGAGCCCGTCGTGGACCTCGGTCCCGCCGCTGCCGGAGAAGACCCTGCCTTTGTGATCGACCGCGCCCCGCGTGGCATCGGCGCCCATCGGGCAGCCGCCGAGCGGGTGGACGGTGATCAGCGAGTTGCCGAGCAGCTTGGTCCAGAGCGGATCGCGCACGTAGGTGGCGCCGAGCGCGGTGCTGGCTTCGTCGAGGCGCTCGTCGACCTTCTTGAAGATCTCCTCGTCGCCGACCCCGGGCCAGTGCACCCGCAGCCGGTCGTCCTCGAGTCGCAGCTCGCCCTCCCCCTCGTCGTGGGTCATCACCAGAAAGGTCTGGGTGTTGTGGACGGCGCCATGGTGAGGGCCCTGCAGCAGGCTTTCCCCCTGGCGCAGCTTCTCGGCGACCTCGTCCCGCAACCCGGGGTCGGTGTCACGGCCGGAGAGGGCGGCGGCCGCCATCAGCAGCCCCGGCATGAAGCCGCCGATGCCGCCCGGGACCGAACCCTCCTCGATCACCATGCCCTCCTCCAGGGTCGGCTCATGGCGCAGGTCGATGATCCCGGCGATGCAGGGGCCGACCGGTTCCTTCCCGTTCGGCGACTGGCTGCCGAAGCCGATGCCGTTGATCTTCTCGTCGGCGTTGTAGGCGAAGGCGAGGACGTCGCCGTTGCCGCTGAAGCGCTGGCCGACCTGATCGGAGACGGCGAGCCCCTCTGCCTTGGAGCGCAGCAGGATCTCGGTCGAGCCCAGCGCTCCGGCGGCGAGGACGACGATGTCGGCGCTGACGAAGTCACCCGGGGCGTCGAATGCCTCGCGGCCGGTTTCAACCGCCTGGTAATGGACGATCCAGCGCTCCCCCTTGCGCTCCAGGCTCTTGACCGCGACGCCGGTGACGATCCGGGCACCGTGGTTGCGGGCGTCCGGCAAGTAGTTCATCAGCACCGTGTTCTTGGCCCGGTGGTTGCAGCCCGAGACGCAGTCGCCGCAGAGCACGCAGGCGCTCTGCTCGACGCCGGCCTGGTTGACGCGGTCGGCGAAGGTGACGTTGATCGGCGGCCGGTAGAACCTCTCGGCCTGGCCCATCCCCTGCGCCGACTTTTCCATTGCCGCGAGCTTGGGGAGCGGCGGGAAGTCCTCCGGGTAAGGCTGCGGGCTGAGCATCTCCTCGGCCCGCTCGTAGCCCTTTGCCAGCCCGTCCTTGAGATCGGCGCGGATCTCCTCCGGCCACTGCGGATCGTCGAACGTGCGGGGGTCGGGCGGCAGCGAGACGTTGGCGTTGACCAGCGAGGTACCGCCGAGTCCGCAGCCGAGGAAGACGTTGAGGTCGTCGTTCATCCGCATGTCGTACATCCCCAGGCGCGAGCCGTGGCGCAGGTCCGGGGCGTCGACCTGCAGCGAGTCGAGCATCTCGTCCATCTCGTCGGGGTACTCACCCGGCTGGCGCTCGGCGCCGCGCTCGAGCAGGCAGACGTTGCGCCCAGCCCGAGCCATCCGCGACGCCGTGATCCCTCCCCCGTAGCCGGAACCGACCACCACCACCTCGTAGTGGGCGTCCATTTCTTCGATCGGCGTCGACAGGTGGCTCATTTCCGCTCCTTGAACATTTTGTGCCCCTTTAGTACACAGAGGAAGTCACTGTAACTCGACCCGGGCGGTAACAGTGCAGTTCTTAGATGCGGTTGTGATCGGCTCGGGCTTCGGCGGCTCGATCAACGCCCTGCGCCTGGCCGAGTCGGGACAGTCGGTACTGGTCCTCGAGCGCGGCCGGCGCTATCTGCCGGGTGAATTTCCTCGCGACGTCCGCGACACCGATGCCCTCCTCTGGCGCTATCCACAGCGGGAGCGCAGCACCGGCCTGTACGACATCCGCTTCTTCTCCAGCCTCGCGGCCCTCGTCGCCAGCGGCGTGGGCGGCGGTTCGCTGGTCTACGCGAACATCAACATCCGCCCCGACACCTCGGTCTTCGACGATCCCCGCTGGCCGGCGGAGATCGGCCGGCCGGGGCTCGACCCCTACTACGACCGGGTGGCCCGCGAGCTGGGGGTGGCGCCGCTGCCGAAAGAGATCGAGCTGCCCAAGCGCGACGCCTTCCGCGCCGCCGCGGAGCGCAGCGGCCAGCTGGTCTTCGACCCCGACCAGGCGGTCAGCTGGAGCGACCCCGGGGAGGCGGGACGGGAACGGTGCCAACTGGTCGCCGAGTGCGAGTTCGGCTGCCAGCACGGCGCCAAGAACTCGCTCGACTTCAACTATCTGGCGGCGGCCGAACGCCACGGGGCCGAGGTCCGGACGGGAGCCCTCGCGACCGGGATCGAGCCCTGCGAGCACGGCTACCGGGTTCGCTACCGCGACGTGCACAGCGGCGAGCAACGGGCAGTCGAGGCGAGCCGCGTGGTCCTCGCCGCGGGCACCCTCGGGACCAACGAGCTGCTGTTGCGCTGCCGCGACGTCGACCGCACCCTGCCCGACCTCAGCCCGCGGCTGGGCCACGGCTACTCGGCGAACGGGGACTTCCTCGGCTCGATCGTCGGCAGCGAGATCGACCTCGACCCCTGGCACGGTCCCGACGTCACCTCGGTGATCTCCTACTTCGACGGCGAGCCGCCGTTCACGCTGGCGGCGCCGACCTACAACCGCGCGGTGATGGCGGTGCTGACCTCACTCGGCCAGGGCAAAGGGCGCCTCAGCCGGCCGCTTGCGGGACTGCTCTGGCCGCTCCTCGGCCGCCTCCTCCCGCTCGCCCTGCGGCTCGGGCTGCTGAGCAAGCCGCTGCGGGTGCCGTGGCGCGCCCCGGCGGATCCCGACCGGACCACGTTCCTTTTCGCGATCGGCCGGGACGACGCCGGCGGCGTCCTGCGCCTGCGCCGTGGGCGCCTCGACCTCGAGTGGGATTACGCCGCTCGCAATCAGTCACTGGTCGAGGGGATGACCGCGGCGATGACCGA
>OUNO011323174.1_pt1 | contig 43348 bp, 51 predicted proteins | sample 1779811 | NCBI WGS metagenome assembly OUNO01 (sample SAMEA3914804, study PRJEB12502) | metagenome | biome: forest; material: soil | place: Canada | collected 2010-06-25 | depth 0.3 m
CTCAAGCAGGCCGCCATCGCCCTGCCAAAAGGCGCCACCGACGCCCAGGTCGCCGACGCCCAGACCAAACTCCTGGCCCTGCGCGCCAAGCTCAATGGCTGCGACAATCTCGTGGCCGAGGCGGGCAAGGTTCCCGGAGTCGTGGCCGGCGACCTCGGCGAGGCTGAGACTAAAGACTTGGCGCCGGCGTTCCGCGATGCCGCCGATCGCCTCGGAGTTGGTCAGGTCTCCGACCCGATCCGCACGGACGCCGGCCTGCATCTGGTCGCGGTGTGTTCCAAGCGTTTGGGCGGGGCCCAGACCTTGACCCGGGACGAAATCGAGAACCGGCTCTATGGCCAGGAGCTGGCCATGATCGCCAAGCGTCAGCTCCGCGACTTGCGCAATTCGGCGACCATCGAGACCCGGTGACGCGCTGCTGAGCGCCGCACCCATCGCCCTTTCCCTGGGCGATCCGGCGGGAATCGGGCCGGAAATCATCGTGAGCGCATGGCGCGCGTTGAGGGTGTCGGGCCCGGCCTTCGTGGTGGTGGGCGACCTGGCGACGCTCGCCCGAGCGGCGGGCGCTGGCGTGGCCAAGGCCGTGACCAGCCCAGCCCAGGGTGTGGGTGTGTTCGCCGATCATTTGCCGGTGCTCGATCACCCTCTGCCAGGTCCGGCGGTTCCGGGTGCGCCCGAGCCGGCCGCGTCTGCCAGCATCATCGCCTGGATAGAGACAGCGGCGCGTCTCGCCCTATCCGGCGAAGCCAGTGCGCTGGTCACCGCCCCGATCGCCAAGGCTCCGCTGTACCAAGCCGGGTTTGCGTTTCCCGGTCACACCGAATTTCTGGGCGAGCTCACCAAAAGCGACGTCGCGCCGGTGATGATGCTCACCGCCGGGGATCTGCGTTGCGCCCTGGTCACCATTCACGAGCCGCTGGCCAAGGTCCCGGGCCTGCTCAGCCGTGACGCCATCGTCAATGTCGGTAAGACAACCGCCGCGGCGCTCGCGCGGGATTTTGGCCGACAGGGTCCGCGGCTGGCCGTGGCCGCCCTCAATCCTCATGCTGGTGAAGGCGGATCCCTTGGACGTGAGGAGACCGAGATCATAGCCCCCGCTGTGCGCGCTTTGATTGTTGATGGGATCGCCGCTCGCGGGCCGTTCTCGGCCGACACCCTGTTCCATCCCGAGGCCCGAACGACTTATGACGCCGCCGTGTGCATGTACCACGACCAGGCCCTGATCCCGGTTAAGATGCTCGATTTCTGGGGAGGGGTGAACGTTACCCTCGGGCTTCCCATCGTGCGCACTTCGCCAGATCACGGCGTCGCTTACGACCTCGCCGGCAAGGGCGTGGCGAGATCGGACAGCCTGATTGCCGCCCTGCGCCTGGCGGCGGACATCGCGGCGCGGCGCGCGGACGGGTGAGCGCATCCCTGCCGCCTCTGCGCGAGGCGCTGAATGCGGCCGGCATCCGCGCCGACAAACGTTTTGGCCAGCATTTCCTGCTGGATCTCAATATTTGCCGAAAAATAGCTAAGATTGCTGACATTTCCGAGGGCGACCACGTGTTGGAGGTGGGGCCTGGGCCGGGCGGCCTGACCCGGGCCTTGCTGGAGGCCGGCGCACGGGTGACCGCGATCGAGCGGGATGACCGCTTTCTGCCCGTGCTCGCCGATCTCGGGCGCGCCTTCGCCGACCGTCTGGTGGTGATCCACGCCGACGCGCTTAAACTGGACGAAGTTGCCGCCGTCGGAAGCGGCGTCGCTGTGGTCGCCAACCTGCCGTACAACATCGCCAGCCCGCTGCTGGTCAAATGGCTCACCGGACCGCTGCGTCCCAGCGCCATGACCGTGATGTTCCAAGCGGAGGTGGCGCACCGCATCACCGCCCAACCCGATGACCATGACTACGGCCGTCTGGCGGTGCTCTCTCAACTCATCGCCGAGGCGCGAATTGCGATGAACCTGCCGGCGCGCGCCTTCACGCCGCCGCCCAAAGTCGATTCCGCCGTCGTTCGGCTGGTTCCACGCAGCGACCGCCCCGCCGAGGCCGTTGTCGCCGTGCTTCAGACCGTGACCGCGGCGGCGTTTGGACAGCGACGCAAGATGCTGCGCTCGTCCCTCAAGAGGTTGGGCGGCGCGGCGCTATGCGAAGCGGTCGGCGTCGATCCCAATGCAAGGGCGGAAACCGTGCCTGTGGCCGCGTTCCTGGCCATGGCCCGGTTGGTCGAGGCGCGTGCCCATCAGCCCTGGCGCGACGATCAGCGCATCAGCCCATCGACGAAGCCATTCAACCACGGATTGCGCGCCCGGCGTTGCCGTTCGGCGAGATAGATGGCTTCGATTTCGGCGTAGGCGTGCTCGAAGGCGTCGTTGACGATGATATAGTCGTACTCGCGCCAATGGGCGATCTCGCCGCGCGCCCTGGCGAGGCGGCGCTCGATGACATCATGGGCGTCCTGGGCCCGGGCATGCAAACGAGCGGCCAGGGCGTCCATGCTGGGCGGCAGAATGAACAGGCGCACCGTATCATCGGGCAGAGCCTGGGCGATGGTCGCAGCGCCTTGCCAATCGATGTCGAACAGCACATCGCGACCGGAGGCCAGCGCCGCCTTTACCGGTGCGCGGGGCGTCCCATAGTGGTGTTCGTGCACTTCGGCCCACTCAAGGAAGGCCCCCCCGGCGGCTTGAGCCTCGAAGCTGTCGCGGCTGATGAAATGATACTCTCGCCCGTCCGCCTCTCCCGGCCGAGCCGCACGCGTAGTAGCTGACACCGAGAGCGCGATTTCGGCATGGGCGGCGGCGAGGCGCCGGCTGAGCGAGGTTTTGCCCGCTCCGCTCGGGCTCGATATCACCAGCAACAGGCCCCGCCGGTCCGGACCGGCTTTGCCGTCATTCGACATTCTGCACCTGTTCGCGCAGGCGATCGACCACGGCCTTGAGTCCGAGACCCACGGCGGTAAGCGCGGGCGAGGCCGACTTGGCGGTCAACGTGTTGGACTCTCGCATGAATTCTTGCGCCAGGAAGTCCAGTCGACGGCCCGCGGGCTGGGCCTCGCCCAGCAGGGCCCGCGCTGAAGCCGAATGGGTGGCGAGCCGGTCGAGCTCCTCACGCACGTCCGCTCTCACCGCCATGACCGCGGCCTCCTGAAGAATGCGCTCGGGCGGCGCCACTTCGCCGATCAGCTCCTCCAGCCGGCGGGCGAAGCGGTCGCGGATCAGAGGGCCCTGGGCCTCGGCGGCGGCTTCCGCGCTCGCGATCAGAGCCTCGATACCGCCGAGGAAACCGAGGAGCAGGTCATAGAGCGCCCTGCCCTCGGCGGCCCGTGACGCCGCCAAGCCGTCAAGCGCCAGTTCGATGTCCACAGCCATCGCGGTCTCGAGGGCCTGGCGCGCCTCGGGGTCCTCGCCGGCCTCGCCGCTCTCGATCACCCCGCGCAGGGCCAGCAGACCATCCGCCGACGGCGGGGTGGCGCGGCCCCCCAGGACGTGCGGGGCTGTCGCCGCGAGATAGAGTTCGATGAGGTTATGGTTAACCCGGATCTCGCCGGCGGACTCGACGCGCTTGGCTTGGAGATTGACCGCGATCTGGCCGCGCTGGAAGCGGGCCTGAGCGCTTTCGCGGACGACGCGCTCGAGCCCATCGAAGCCGGGGGGCCCGCGGAACCGTGTCTCCAGGTTGCGCCCATTGACGCTTCTGGCTTCGACCGCCCAGGTCCACGCGCCAAGCCCCCCTTCGCGCCGAGAAAAGCCCGTCATGCCGCTTACGCTCATTGCGCGGACGCCCCGGCTGCGGCGCTCATCCCAGGGACCGCATGGGCCAGTTCGAACGCTCGCCAATGAGCGACGTTCTTGCGGTGTTGATCGAGCGTACTGGAGAAGGCGTGGCCGCCGGCGCCGTCGGCGACGAAATAGAGATCCCCGGTGGGCGCGGGGTGCAGTGCGGCCTCGAGCGCGGCGCGCCCCGGATTGGCGATGGGGGTCGGCGGCAGACCGGAGACGGCATAGGTGTTGTAGGGCGTAAGGCGCGCGAGTTCCGAGACCCTGAGGCCGTGGCCCAGAGGGGCCCCTCCCGTCAGGCCGTAGACGACGGTGGGATCGCTCGCCAACCTCATGCCCTTCCCGAGGCGATTGATGAACACGGCGGCCACGCGTGGCCGCTCGCTCGCCAGCGCGGTCTCCTTTTCGACCACCGAGGCCAGTATCACCGCCTCTTCAGGCGAGCGATAGGGAAGCCCTGCGCTGCGCCCGGCCCACAGGCCGGAAAGCAGGGCGTCGCGGGCGGCGCGCATGCGCGCCAGGACGTGGGCGCGAGTCTCGCCCCGGACCACCTGGTAGGTCTCGGGCAACAGCGAGCCCTCGGGCGGGGTGGAGACTTGGCCGGTCAATTCATCGGCGCGCGCCAGAACCTCCATCGCCTGGGCCGCGGTGAAGCCTTCGGGAATGGTCACAAAATGCCGCACCACCTTGCCATCGTGGATTTCGGCCACGACGCTGGCGATGGAGGCGCGCGAGGGAAACGCGTACTCGCCGGCCTGAAGTCCACGCGCCGCACCGGTCAGTTCGGCGGCGGCGATGAAAGCGATTGGAGAGCGGATAACGCCCGTATCCCCAAGCTGTCGCGCTATTCCCCGGATGCCGGATCGGGGGGGTAGAACGACCGTGGTCGACGCGCCGCTGCGGGCGGCTGGACCTGGAGCGACGTACAGACCGACAGCCCCGGCCAGACCGATTACGGCGAGGAGAACGGCCAACGGCAAAATCCGCCTTGGCCGCCTGGGTCGTGGCGTGGCTGGTCTCGCGGAGCGACGCAGCGTCCCGGATGGGGCGCCGCGCACGCGGGGCCGCCTGGTCACGGAGCGGTCTTGAAGATGACGCTGGCGTTGGTGCCGCCGAATCCAAAGCTGTTGGACAGCGCAACGTCGATCTTGCGATGAACTGCGCGGTGCGGCGCGAGGTCCACAGCCGTGTTCACCGAGGGATTGTCGAGGTTGAGGGTCGGCGGCGCCACCTGATCGCGGATGGCCAGCACGGAGAAGGCGGCTTCGACCGCCCCGGCTGCGCCGAGCAGGTGACCGATCGCCGATTTGGTGGATGACATGGTCACTTTGGCGGCGGCGTTGCCCAGCATGCGCTCGACGGCCCCAAGTTCGATCTCGTCCCCCAGGGGCGTGGAGGTGCCGTGGGCGTTGATATAGTCGATGTCGGACGCCTCGATTCCGGCGTGGGCGATGGCCGCCTGCATGGCCCTGAAGCCGCCGGCGCCATCATCGGCCGGCGCAGTGATGTGATAGGCGTCGCCCGCCAACCCATAGCCGATCACCTCAGCGTAGATTTTCGCGCCGCGGGCGCGGGCGTGCTCCAGTTCTTCGAGTACGAGCGCCCCGGCCCCCTCGCCCATGACGAATCCATCGCGGTCCTTGTCGTACGGACGCGAGGCGCGAGACGGTTCATCATTGAAGTGGGTGGACATGGCGCGACAGGCGATGAAACCGGCGATCCCCAACGGGCAGATGGCCGCCTCGGCGCCGCCGGCCACCATGACGTCCGCATCACCGCTGCGAATGAAACGCATGGCGTCGCCTACCGCATGGGCGCCCGTGGCGCAGGCGGTCACCACCGAGTGGTTCGGGCCCTTGAATCCATGGCGGATGGAAACCTGGCCTGAGGCGAGATTGATGAGCGCCGAGGGAATGAAGAATGGACTGACGCGGCGCGGTCCGCGCTCGGCGAGTTCCACGGCCGTATTGGCGATGGTGGCTAGGCCGCCGATCCCCGAGCCGATGTTGACGCCAGTTCGAACGCGATCGGCCTCCTCGGTCGGCGACCAGCCACTGTCGCGCACGGCCTCGTCGGCGGCGGCCATGGCGTAGAGGATGAAATCGTCGACCCGGCGTTGCTCTTTCGGGCTCATCACCTGATCGGGATCGAAACTCTCGGGTTTGTCGGGGGACCCGCCGCCCCGCCCGTCGATGCGCGGCACCTCGCAGGCGACCTGACAGGCGTAGTCGGTAGGATCGAAGGTCGTGATCCGGCCCGCGCCGGACTCACCGGCCAACAGCGCGCGCCATGTGGTCTCCACGCCCCATCCGAGGGGCGTGACCATTCCAAGTCCGGTAACGACAACACGACGCATGGCGCTGTGTCAGGCGCCCAGGCGCTCTCCGATGAACTTCACCGCATCGCCGACAGTCTGGATGTGCTCGGCGGCGTCGTCGGGAATCTCGATGTCGAACTCCTCCTCGAAGGCCATCACCAGCTCAACATTATCCAGGCTGTCGGCCCCCAGGTCGTCGATGAAGCTCGCTTTCTCCGTGACCTTCTCGGGGTCGGCGTCCAGGTGTTCGATGACGATCTTGCGCACGCGCTCGAGAATGTCGGACATCTAAGTCTCTAGTCCTTCGCTGAGGGCCTGGGACGAGCCTCCTCGCCCTCCCCGGTCCCGTTGATTTGCGATTCGAAGGTCGCGTCGGCGACCTGGCCCGCGTGTTCCCTCGACTTCGGAATCCCGCCTAGCATGTTCCTCAAGGTCCGCCTAGCGGCGGTCCGCGGCGACGGCGCCGCTCAGATCATCGCCATGCCTCCGTTCACATGCAGGGTCTGGCCCGTCACATAGGCCGCTCCCTCACCCGCCAAGTAGAGGCAGGCCGCGGCCACATCGGCGCCATTACCCAAGCGTCCGGCAGGGATGGTGGCCAGGATCTGGCTCTTCTGGGTTTCAGTCAGGGCGTCGGTCATCGGACTTTCGATGAAGCCTGGGGCGACGCAGTTGACGGTGATGCTTCGGCTGGCGACCTCCTGGGCCAGGGCCTTGGAAAAGCCGATCATGCCCGCTTTCGAGGCGGCGTAGTTTGTCTGGCCAGGGTTACCAGCGACGCCGACGACCGAAGTGATGCCGATGATCCGGCCCCAGCGCCGACGCATCATGCCGCGCAGCGCAGAGCGCGACAGGCGAAAATAGCTCTCGAGATTGACCTTCAGAACCGTGTCCCAGTCTTCGTCCTTCATCCGCAGCAACAATCCGTCGCGCGTCACTCCGGCGTTAGCCACCAGGATATCGAGAGGCGCGCCGGCCGCGGCCTCGGCGCGCTCGACCAGGCCGTCCACGGCGAGGCTGTCCGACAGATCGCACGCCACCGGGCTGGTCCGGTCCCCGAGCTCGGCGGCCAAGGTCGCCAGGGCTGCCTCTCGGGTGCCCGAGAGGATCACGTGGGCGCCGGCGGCATAGAGACCGCGCGCGATGGCGCCGCCAATGCCGCCGCTGGCCCCGGTGACGAGCGCAGTCTTGCCGGAGAGATCGAACATTCTGGATTCCTTCACAGCGTCTTGGCGAAGGCTTCGAGATCGGCCGGGTCGTTGAGGCCCACCGCGGCAGCGTCCGGAACGATGCGCCTGACAATGCCGGTGAGAACCTTTCCGACCCCCGCCTCGGCGAAAGCGGTCACCTCCCCCTCGCCCGCGAGCCACTCCACGCTCTCGCGCCAACGCACGCGGCCCGTCACCTGATCGACCAGAAGGGCGCAAATCACATCGGAATCCTGGGTCGGGCGGGCGGTGACATTGGCCACCAACGGCGGCCTCGGGGCCGCGAGGCTCGTCTCCGCCAGGGCCCGCGCCATCTCCTCCGCGGCCGGCGCCATCAGCGGACAATGGAATGGGGCCGAGACATTGAGCAATATGGCGCGCGCGCCCAGCTCCTTGGCCTTTTCGATGGCCAGATCCACCGCCGCCTTCGCCCCCGAGATGACGATGTTACCGGCGTTGTTGTCGTTGGCCACCACGCACACGCCGACGGCCCGGCCGGCGGCCGCGGCCGCCTCGGCAAGCGCGAGGTCACTCTTGGGACCAATGAGCGACGCCATGGCCCCCTCGCCGACCGGGACCGCCCGCTGCATGGCCTGGCCGCGCAGCTTGAGCAGCCTGGCGGCGTCGGCCACCGTCAGGGCCCTCGCCGCGGCAAGGGCTGAATATTCGCCGAGGGAGTGGCCAGCGACGAACGCCGCCCGGGTCACCGGGACGCCAAATTCGGCCTCCAGAGTCGCCATCACCGCCAAGCTCACCGCCATCAGCGCCGGCTGAGCATTCTCGGTCAGAGTGAGTTCCTCCGCCGGCCCCTCGCGCATGAGCCGGGACAGGCGCTGGTCCAGAGCGTCATCGACCTCCTCGAATATCCGACGCGCGGGGCCGAATGCGTCGGCCAGTTCGGCGCCCATGCCCACGGCCTGGCTTCCCTGCCCGGGAAAGAGGAAGGCGAGAGTCATGAAGGCGTCGTCCCCGGTTGGTTCGGCGGCGAGGGTTAGGTCAAAGGTTGGCGGCGGACAAGCGTGGGGCCGGCCAAACCGCTGGCGCGTCGGGACGATCTCATCGCATAATGAACAGGCTTCTGAGGAGACAAGAGATGAGACGCATACTGGGCGCCGTAGGCGCGATTGCCCTGGTTCTCGCAGCTGGCGCGCCGGCGCTGGCCGCCCTCGCCGTGGGCGACAAGGCTCCAGACTTTACCGCCCAGGCCTCCATGGCCGGCAAGGAATTCCCGTTCAGCCTCGCCAAGGCCCTCGAGAAGGGCCCGGTGGTGCTGTATTTCTTTCCCGCCGCCTTCACCCACGGCTGCACTATCGAGGCCCATGAGTTCGCCGATGCCCAGCCCCAGTACAAGGCGCTCGGCGCGACCCTGATCGGGGTGACCGCGGGCAACATCGACCGCCTGACCGAATTTTCGGTCAGCGAGTGTCGCTCCAAGTTCCCGGTGGCTGCCGATCCCAACGCCGTCGTCGCCAAACAGTACAAGTCGACGCTCGCCATTGCTCCTGGCCACTCGGACCGCACCAGCTATGTGATCGCTCCCGACGGACACGTGCTCCTGGCTTATTCCAACCTCAATCCGGACGACCATGTGGCCAAGACGCTGGCGGCCCTGAAAACCTGGCGGGCCGCGCATCCGATGTAGGCGGGGCGGCTGGGCCGGACTGGCCGGTCGTCTTGCCTTTGACTGCGATTGCGGCTAACCACGCCGCTCCTTGAACGAGGCGCGGTCTCACGCGGAGCGTCAAAGGGCTCGGGAACCTCCCGGCCGCCGCGACGAGAGCCATCGCTTGCAGGCGCTGCTTCCCGGCGTCACAGGCGCCGCCCCTCATAGTGGAAGCTGAAACGCCATGGCGTTCTACGAGCACGTACTCATCGCCCGTCAGGACATTTCGCCGACGCAGGCGGAGACTCTGAACGAAGAGCTCAAAGCCCTGATCGAAAGCCAGGGCGGCCACGTGGCCAAGATCGAATACTGGGGTTTGCGCAACCTCACCTATCGCATCCGCAAGAACCGCAAGGGCCACTATTCCCTGCTGGCCATTGATGCGCCGCCGGCCGCGGTAAAGGAGATGGAGCGCCAGCTTTCCCTCAATGAAGATGTGCTGCGCCATCTGACCCTGCGCGTGGACGAACTCGACCTCGAGCTGTCTCCGGTGTTGGCGCGTCGCGACCGTGAGCGCGAGCGCGAGCGCCGCTTCGACGACGTTCCGGCCTGACGCATCCGCTCGACCTTAAGGCAAGACACCATGACCGAAGAAACCACCACTCCTGAAGCCTCCGCTGGCGGCGGCCCGCGACGCAACTTCATGCGTCGTCGCAAGGTCTGCCCGTTCTCCGGCGCCGGAGCGCCGAAGATCGATTACAAGGACGTCAAGCTTCTGCAGCGATATGTCTCCGAGCGCGGCAAAATCGTGCCCTCGCGCATCACCGCCGTATCGGCAAAAAAGCAGCGCGAACTCGCCCAGGCGATCAAGCGCGCGCGCTTCCTCGCCCTGCTTCCTTACGTGACCCGGTAAGGAGCGCGCCATGAAGGTCATTCTGCTCGAACGCGTCGAACGCCTGGGTGCGCTCGGCGACGTGGTTTCGGTGAAGGACGGCTTCGCCCGAAACTTCCTTCTGCCCCGTTCGAAGGCCCTGCGCGCCAACTCCGCGAACATGAAGGTGTTCGACGACATGCGCGTGGACATCGAGGATCGCAACGCCAAGGAGCGCGAAGCCGCCGCCAAGGCCGGCAAGAAGCTCGACGGGGTCTCTTATGTGATGATCCGTCAGGCGGGCGAGACGGGCCAGCTTTACGGTTCAGTGTCGGGCCGTGACGTGGCCGACGCGGTCAATGCCGAGGGCGGCAAGATCGACCGTTCGATGGTCGTCCTCGATCGGCCGATCAAGACATTGGGCGTGCATCAGGTGAAGGTCAGGCTGCACGCCGAGGTGAGCGTCGTGGTCAACATCAATATCGCCCGCAGCGTCGATGAAGCCGAACGGCAGGCCCGGGGCGAGAATGTCATCACTAGCCAGTTCGATGCCGACCGCGCCCAGGCCGCAAGTTCAGCGGCCGATCTGCTGGAGGGCGGCGCCGGCCAGCAAGCGGTGTTCGAGACCGAAGCCTGAGGAGCCGCGCCCCGGCTCATCCACAGGCTGCTTTATTCCTGTGAACAGTCGCATCGCGCGCGCGCGCCGGGTCATCGCTTAGGCTAAGGTCGTCGGCCTCATGGCCCTGGTACCCCTTCTCGACCTGCGTCCGTCCAGCACGGTCCCTGAAATTGGCCACGCTCCGGCTAACATCGAGGCCGAACAGGCGCTGTTGGGCATCCTGCTGTATGACAACGGAGCCTACGAACGGCTGAGCGACCATCTGGAGGCGCTCGACTTCTTCGAACCGTTTCATGGCCGCCTATTCGACGCGATAAAGCTTCACGTAAGCCGCGGCCAACTGGCTGAGCCAATCCTGCTGGCCGAGCAGTTCGGGCGCGATCCGGCGTTCGAGGAACTGGGCGGCGTGCGTTATTTCGCCGACCTGGTCGAGCATGCTCCACCCGGGGCCAACGCCCCCGACTACGGACGTGTGATCCACGACCTGGCGCTACGCAGGCGTCTCATCCAGATCGGCGGAGAGATTTCCGCCGACGCTCAGACCGGTGATCCGGCCCTCTCCGGCCGCGAACAGATCGAGGCGGCCGAGGTGAAGCTGTTCACCCTGGCTGAGACCGGCTCGGTCAGTCAGGGATTACAAGGACTTGACCGCGCCCTCGCCGGAGCGGTGGAAATGGCCGCGGCTGCCTATAGCCGCGACGGCGGGCTGTCGGGACTTTCCACTGGCCTCAAGGACCTCGACCAGAAACTGGGCGGCCTGCACGCCTCGGACCTGATCGTGCTGGCCGCCCGGCCGTCGATGGGCAAGTCCGCCCTGGCCACCAACATCGCCTTTCACGTGGCCCGCCACTACGCCTACGACGTCCAGCCGGACGGGACCCGGCGCACCGCGCGCGGCGGGGTGGTGGCGCTGTTTTCCCTGGAAATGAGCTCCGAGCAACTGGCCATGCGACTGCTGGCCGAGTTGACGGATGTACCCTCCGACCGCATTCGCAAGGGTGACATCAACGCCGCTGAATTTGGCCGCATTCGCGACGCGGCCAGCGAAATCAGCGACGCGCCGCTCTTCATCGACGACACCGGGGGCCTGTCCATCGCCAAGCTCGCCGCCCGGGCGCGGCGTCTTAAGCGCACCACGGGGCTGGATCTGGTCGTCGTCGACTATCTCCAGCTGGTCACTGGGGCGGTCGTGGGCCGACAAGACAACCGCGTGCAGGAGGTGACCCAGATCACCCAAGGTCTGAAAGCCTTGGCCAAGGAACTTAACGTTCCTGTGCTGGCTCTGGCCCAGCTGTCGCGCCAAGTGGAAAACCGGGAAGACAAAAAGCCTCAGCTGGCTGACCTGCGCGAGTCCGGCTCGATCGAGCAGGACTCGGACGTAGTCATGTTCATCTACCGTGAAGCCTACTACCTGTCCCGCGCCGAGCCCAAAGAGGGCTCCGCCGAGCATCTCGAATGGCAAGAGAAGCTCGATCCGATCCGCAACCTCGCCGAGATCATCATCGGCAAGCAACGGCACGGGCCGATCGGGGTCGTCCGCCTGCACTTCAACGAGGATCTGACCAAGTTCTCGAACCACGCCCGGGAAGGCCAATTCGAGCCGCGGTGACTAGACGTGAACGGTCAGCCGGTTGTCCATCCGGACCGAACGATGCGCCTGTTTACACGTGATAGCCGCCGGTCAACACCGCGCCGACCACCATGGACGCGGTGACTGCGGCGATGACCGCCCCGATCACAATGTACACCAGGATGGCGGCGATGATGGTCACCACGAAGTAGCCCGCGGTCTTTTCTGGTGGCGACTTCATCAGCTTGGGGAGGCCGAGCCAGAGCAGATAGAGGTTGTAGATGGAGGCGACCAGAACGAGGATGCCCAGCACCGGCAGGATGTTGAGTATCCCAGCCACCCAGGCGGCGGTGTAGGAATAGACCGCCAGCTTCATCGCCTGAATCTGGTTCTTCTGGCCGTCGAAGCTTGGCGCCAGGGCGTCGATGATGAAGCCGATGACGAACACACCGATCAGCGAGGTCACGTAGCTCAGGACGGCGATGGCGATGATCGGGACGATCGACCAGTGCAGGAACAGCAGGTGCTGGATGACGAGGGCAACCGGTCCGATGGCCGCCAGGATGCAGGCGTAGCCGGTGAACAAGCCCTGGACGGTCGCCGCCTCGTTGTCGATGACGTCCCACTCGGCCACCGGTCTCAGCAAAATGCCTTGGATGCGCGCGATCAGACCCGCGCTCCTTGGTCCGTCCACAACCGTCATATCAGACCCTCCCAGCCTGCAGTGTTCCGCAGCGGAACTCAGGGGTGGACGGTAGCTCAATCGCGCTCGACTAGCGAGACGGCGCGGAAAATCGGCGCCTGGAGCCGAAAATGAGTGTCTGAGGTATGCTCCGCGCCTGTCACGCGAATCGGTGAGCCCATGGCCCGCGACGGCGCGCTCTATGTCTGCCAGTCCTGCGGCGCGGTCCACGCCAAGTGGGCGGGGCAATGCGGCGCATGCGGCGCTTGGAACACTCTGGTCGAGGAAGTCGTCAGCGCGCCGCCGGGAGCGCTTGGCCGGGGGCGAGGGGCGCGAGGCGCCGGACTTGCCTTCGAGGCCCTGGCCAGCTCGGCTCCGTCGCCCGCACGTATCACTACCGGCGTGGCGGAATTCGACAGGGTTCTGGGCGGCGGCCTTGTCCGGGGATCGGCCGTGCTGCTGGCCGGCGATCCCGGAGTCGGCAAGTCGACCCTGCTCCTCGACGTCGCCGGCCGGGCCGCCAGGATGGGCGCGGCCTGCGCCTATATCTCAGGCGAGGAAGCGCCGGAACAGATCCGCGCCCGCGCTCAACGCATGGGACTGGCCGATGCGCCGCTGAAACTGGCGGCTGAGACCTCCCTGCGCGCCATCGTCGATGGCCTGAAGCGGGAAACCTTCGATCTGGTGGTGATCGACTCGGTTCAGACCCTGTGGAGCGAGGCCCATGAGGCCGGCCCTGGCTCCGTGACCCAGGTCCGCGCTTGCGCTGGTGAGCTCGTCCGGCTGGCCAAGAAGCGTGGCCCCGCCATCGTCCTGGTTGGCCATGTGACCAAGGACGGCCAGATTGCCGGGCCTCGGGTGGTCGAACACATGGTCGATGCAGTCCTCTCCTTCGAAGGCGAGCGCGGTTATCCGTTTCGCATTCTGCGCGGGGTCAAGAACCGTTTCGGCGCCACCGACGAGATCGGGGTGTTCGAGATGGGCGACGCGGGCCTCGCCGAAGTCAGGAATCCATCGGCCCTGTTCCTGGGCGAAGGGGCCGAGCGGGCCGCCGGGGCGGCGGTGTTCGCCGGCATAGAGGGTTCGCGGCCGGTTCTGGTGGAGTTCCAGGCGCTGGTGGCGCCTTCTGTATACGGCACCCCCCGGCGGGCTGTCGTGGGCTGGGACAGCGGACGGCTGGCCATGGTCATGGCTGTACTCGAGGCCCGCTGCGGTCTTGGATTCGCCACGCGTGATGTCTATTTGAACGTCGCTGGCGGACTTCGGATCATCGAACCGGCGGCGGATCTGGCGGCTGCGGCCGCACTGGCCTCGGCGGCCCTGGAGACAGCCCTGCCTCAGGATTGTGTCGTCTTCGGCGAAATCAGCTTGTCGGGAGACGTGCGCGCCGTGAGTCGAAGCGAGATGCGCCTCAAGGAATCTGCCAAGCTTGGCTTCTCGCGCGCCCTGGCCCCGCATGCCACCGCCGGGGCGGGCGGAGTTGAGGTGACTGGCGTCAAGCGGCTCGCCGACGCCGTCGCCCGCATCTCCGAAAACGGGTGGAGTTGAATGGGCTTGACCGGGTTCGACTTCGTTGCCTGCGCCATCCTGCTGATGTCGGGATTGGTGGGCTTCGCGCGCGGCGCGACGCGCGAAGTGGTCACAGTCACGGCTTTCATCGCTGCGGCCGTGGGCGCGCTCTTTCTGCTGCGGTTCAGCGGACCTCTTGCGCACCATTTCATCCACACAACCTGGCTGGCCCACGTCGCGGCGCTGATCGTCGGGTTCATCATCATCTACATCGTCGTGCGACTTGTCGGGGGGCGGTTGACCCAAGGTGTGCGGCAAACCGCGCTGTCCGGCCTCGATCGGATTCTTGGATTCGCCATTGGCCTGGCCAGGGGCGCGGTGGCGATCGGCATCCTGGTGATCCTGATCCGCGCCGCCACGCCGCCCGAACGCATGCCGCACTGGTTCACCCATGCCCGGATCTATCCCCTCGCCAACGCCGCCGGCTCGGTGTTGCGCTCTTTCGCGCCCAAAGGAATGGCGATGGCCAGTCACGTCGCGCCTTCAGTTGAAAACGCCATCACTGCAGATGATGCGAACGCGGATGAGGGCGAAAGCCGCACAGCGGCGGCGCCAGCGGCGGCCGGACGCCACGGCAATACCGACAAGGAACGCAAGGCCCTCGACGATCTGGTGGAGAAATCGCGGCGATGACCGATCCTAGCCCGACGCCGCGCGACGCGCTCGACGACAAGCCCCGGCTCGAGTGCGGCGTATTTGGCGTGTTCGACACCCCCGGAGCGGCCGCGGTCACGGCGCTCGGGCTGCACGCGCTGCAGCATCGTGGCCAGGAAGCCTGCGGCATAGCCGCCTTCGACGGCGCCGGCTTCCATACCGAACGCCACGTGGGCCACGTCGGCGCGGCTTTCTCCGGGGACCTGACCACCCGGCTGCCCGGCCGGACCGCCATAGGCCACACGCGCTATTCAACGGCCGGCGGCAGCTTCCTGCGCAACGGCCAGCCGATGTTCGCCGATCTGCAGGCCGGCGGCGTGGCTATCGCCCACAACGGCAACCTGACCAATTTCCTGATGCTGCGCGAACAGCTGGTGGCGGACGGGGCCATCTTTCAGTCCACGTCCGACTCTGAGGTGATCCTGCACCTGCTGGCCAGGTCCAGGCGTGAACGGATGGTGGACCGTTTCATCGACGCCCTCAGCCAGATCGAAGGCGGCTACGCGCTGGTGGCGTTGACCAACAAGAAATTGATCGGCGTGCGCGACCCCCTCGGCATCCGCCCTCTCGTCCTGGGTGAGCTTGATGGAAAGGCGGTCTTTGCCTCAGAGACCCGTGCGCTCGACATGGTGGGCGCGCGCTTCGTGCGGGACGTCGAGCATGGCGAGATGGTGATCGTCTCGGATCGCGGCATTCAGAGCGTGCGCCCCTTCCCAGCCGCGCGGGCTAGGCCCTGCGCCTTCGAATATGTCTACTTCGCCATGCCCGACTCGGTGGTCAACGGCCTGTCAGTCTATGACGTGCGCAAGCGCATGGGCGCGCGCCTGGCCGAGGAGTGTGGCGTGCCGGCGGACGTGGTCGTGCCGGTGCCGGATTCAGGGGTCCCGGCCGCGCTCGGCTATGCTCAGGGGAGCGGCCTTCCCTTCGAGATGGGCATCATCCGCAATCACTATGCGGGCCGCAGCTTCATCCAGCCCACCCAGGACGCCCGCGAGATGAGCGTGCGCATGAAGCTTTCGCCCAACCGGGCAGTTCTGACCGGCAAGCGGGTGATGCTGATCGACGACTCCATCGTGCGCGGCACGACCTCCGTGCGTTTCGTGCGCATGGTGCGCGAGGCCGGAGCCAAGGAAGTCCACCTGCGCTCGGCCTCGCCGCCGATCAAATGGCCCGACTTTTACGGCATCGACATGCCAGACCGCGACAATCTGCTGGCCGCCCATCGCACCCTGGCCGAGATGGCCTGCCTGCTCGAAGTCGACAGCCTGGGATTCCTGTCCGTCGACGGATTGTACTGGGCCCTGGGCGCCGGGCCGCGCGATCCGGTTCATCCCCAGTTCACAGATCATTATTTCACCGGCGATTATCCCACGCGCCTGCTGGACAGGGAGATCGCAGAAGGCCGCAACGAGCGCGTCGAACGGCAGCTGTCGTTCCTGATTGACGCGTGAACGCGCGTTTGCCGAAACCAGATCGAAGGCCTTGACGAGTCACCCCGGGCCGCTCGCCGGCCGCGTGGCGCTGGTCACCGGCGCGACGCGCGGAATCGGACGCGCGATTGCCCTGTCATTGGGCGAGGCTGGCGCGCAGGTCGTCGCCGTCGGCCGGACCCAGGGCGCGCTGGAGGAGCTTGACGATGCGATCCGCTCCGCAGGCGGAGAACCGGCGACGTTGGTGGCCATGGACCTCGCCGAGGCGAGTGGCATTGATCAATTGGGCCTGGCCCTGTTCCAGCGCCATCAGCGGCTCGACGTCCTTGTCCATGCCGCTGGCATGCTCGCAGGCCTGCGACCGGTGGCCCATGTGCCGCCCGAGATCTGGGACCGGATCTTGGCCGTCAACCTGACCAGCGCTTACCGGCTGATCCGATCCGTCGAGCCCCTGCTGCGCGCAAGCGATTCCGGGCGGGCGGTGTTCGTCACCTGCGAACAGGCCAGCGCGCCCAAAGCTTTCTGGGGCGCCTACGCCGCCAGCAAGGCCGGCCTGGAGGCCATGGTCAGGTGTTGGGCGGACGAGGTGGACGGCAGCGCCATCCGCGCCCTCCTCGTCGATCCGGGGCCGACGCGAACGGCTCTGCGCCATCAGGCCTTTCCGGGTGAAGACAAGGACAAACTCACCGATCCGGCGGCCATAGGGCCGATGATCGTGGATCTGCTCACATCGGGCCAAGACCTGGGTCCGCCCTCCAGGGTCGTCACCTTTCGCGACTGGGCGCTTTGCTCTGGCGCCGCCGCCGGGCCTGGAACGCCTTAGTCGGGTCGAGGCTCTCCTCGGCGTACGGATTGCGGCCCGCTTTCACGCTCAGACGGATCGGGGTCCCCGGGAGGTCGAAGCTCTCGCGCAGGGAATTGACCAGATAGCGACGATAGCTGTCCGGCAGCTTGTCGGCGCGGCTCGCGAACAGCACGAAGGTCGGCGGCCGCGCCTTGGTCTGCGCCATGTATTTGGGCTTGATGCGCCGGCCCTCCACGGCCGGCGGCGGGTGCCGCTCGACCGCCAGGCGCAGCCAGTCGTTGAGGGAGCGGGTGCTGACCTTGGACGACCAGTCAGCGTGCGCCTTGACCACCGCCGGCATCAAGCGGTCCAGACCGCGTCCGGTCTCGGCCGAGATGGCGACCAGCGGCGCCCCGCGCACCTGGGGAAGCATCTTGGCGGCGCGTTCGACGAAGGCGCTGAAACGCGTGCGGGAATCCTCGATCAGGTCCCACTTGGCGAGCACGAACACCAGGGCGCGGCCCTCGCGTTCGATGAGGTCGGCGATCTGCAGGTCCTGGGTCTCGAAGGCGCAGGTCGCATCCATGACCAGCACCACCACCTCGGCGAACGTGAGGGCGCGGATGGCGTCCTGGACCGAGAGCCGCTCGAGGCCGCCTTCCACGCGGGCCTTGCGCCGAAGGCCGGCCGTATCGACTAGCCGAACGCGCCGCCCCTGCCAGGTCCAATCGACGCTCACCGCGTCCCGGGTTATGCCGGCCTCGGGACCGGTGAGCAGACGATCCTCGCCGATGAGCCGGTTGACCAAGGTCGATTTGCCGGCGTTTGGCCGGCCGACGATGGCCATGCGGATCGGCTTGTCGATATCCTCTTCGGGGTTAGCCCTTTCCGTCTCCGACGCACTTGCCGCCACCACCGCGGCGAAGAGGTCGGCAAGGCCCTCGCCATGTTCAGCGGATATGGCCACCGGCTCGCCAAGACCAAGGGCGTGAGCCTCGAGCACGCCCCATTCTCCCGCCCGGCCCTCGGCCTTGTTTGCCACCACCACCACCGGCTTGCCGGCCCGGCGTAGCTGGTCGGCGAAGTAACGGTCAAGCGGAACGACGCCCTCGCGCGCGTCGATCATGAACAGCACCACCTGGGCTTGGTCGATCGCCTGCTCGGTCTGGCGGCGCATGCGCGCCTCGAGACTCTGGTCGGTGACGTCCTCAAATCCCGCGGTGTCGATGAGTTCCAGGTCGAGATCGCCCAGTCGGCCGGATGCGAACCTGCGGTCTCGCGTCACTCCGGGCCGATCGTCAACGATGGCTAGACGCCGCCCCGCCAGGCGATTGAACAGGGTCGACTTGCCCACATTGGGCCGCCCGACGATGGCCAGCCGGACCATGGCGGAACGTGCTTTAACGGATCGCGATCAGCTGGGCTGACTCGCTGACCACATAAACCGTTCCGTTCACGGCGATCGGACCGATCATCGCATCGGCGCCCAGTCGCAGGGTGCGGTCCACCGCCCCGGTCTTGGGGTTCAGGGCCACCGCCTCACCCTTGCTTGACACCGTGATCAACCGGTTCGAGGCCAGGATCGGCGTCGACCAGTACGCGCGTTGCCTCTTCTTCGCGCCCGCGTTGAGATCGTGAATCCAATAGACTTGGCCCGATTCCCGGGAGACGCAGATCGCCTGGCCGGAGTCGTCGATGACATAGACGACATCTCCCGCCGGCCATGGGGTGGTGATGGCCGAGACCGGCAGGGTCCAGCGCACCTGGCCAGTGCGAAGGTCGACAGCCGCGAACACGTCCGAATGGCTGACCGCATAGACGTCGGATTTGTAGATCACCGGCCGTCCAGGGATGTCGCGAATTTCGGACAGGGCGTTGGTGCGGTTGGCGCGCGACAGGCTGGCGTTCCACAGTTCATTGCCGTTGGCGGCGCGCAGGGCCACCACCTCGCCGGAACCGAAGGACGACACCAGGGTCTCGTTCTCCACCGCCGGACTGCTGGCCGCGATGATCCGCGCCGGCTCGGCGAGGGCCTGATAGGTCCACAGCTGGGCGCCGGAGCCCTCGTCGAAGGCGAACAGCTCGTCATTGACGTCCTCGGCGAACACGCGCCCGCCGGACACCGTCGGCGCCGCATGCATCGGAGCTTCGGTGGCGGTGCGCCACATAAGCCGCCCGGAGCCGGCATCGAGCGCCGCGACCTCACGAAAGCCCGAGGTGGCGATAATCTTGCCATCGGCGAACGCCAGGCCCCCGCCCCACGCCTCGTGGTCGCGCTTTGATTTGGGCATAATGTTCGTGCGCCAGATCTGAGCGCCCGTCGCCGCGTCATGGGCCGAGATGTTGGCGGCGCCATCCATGAGGAAAATCCGCCCGCCCTCGGCTATGGGCGGAGCCGTGACGTGATGGTGACGCGACGAGGCTTCCCCGAACGTGCGCTTCCAGGCGATCGCGAAGTTCGGGGCCGCATCCACATGCTCTACCGACTGGCTGAGCTCGCCCCCCGGCAGCGGCCATTCGCTCTGTGGCGCCGGCGGCGGCAGGAAGAAGTCTTGGCCCTTGAGGATGTCCGCGACCTTGAGCTGGTCGTTCAGCGCTATCACAGGAATGCGCACGCCCTTGGAGGCGGTGCTGGCGTGCTTGCGGCCATGGAACGGGTTGATGGAGCCAACCTTGGAGATGGTGGCGCACGCGCTGAGGGCGAGAGCGGCCAGGGCGAGGACACCCAGAGGGCGGAGTTTCATCATTGCGGCGTACCGGACGGGCCTTGGTCCTGAGGCGCCTGAGCGCCGGGGCTGGAGGAAGAGTCGGGCGTCTGCGCGGTCGGCCCCGATGCGCCGAACGTTCCTGGTTTCGAGGGCGGCAATGTGGCGGCCGCCCTGGCCGCGGCGAGCGCCGCCGGCGCCTCGCCCGCATCGATGAGCGCCACCGCCGCCTGAGCTCTGGCCTGCATTGACTGGGTTACGCCTAGGGAGATGCCCAGCGCGTTGAAATCACCCCTGGCCTCAGCGGTCTTGCCCGCCGCCAGCTTGGCCATGGCGAGCGCTTCTCGGGCTTGGAGGTCGAACGGTTTCTTCTCGCCGATCAAGGCGCTCAGCCGTACCTGAAGCTGGGGATAGGGCGCGGTGTCCAGGAGCGCCAGCGCGGCCCTCAGGCTGGCGAGATCGCCGATGATGTGGTTTGGCGCGGCTTTCGCGGCCCTGTCGAACAGCGTCGCGGCGTCGGCCACCTTACGGGCGCCGAGCCGAATGTTGCCCTGTTCCATCAAAGCCAGGGTCCGGTAGCCCGCCGGTCCCGAACGCGCGATAGGCTCGAAATCGTTGTAAGCCCCGGTCTGGTCGCCCTGGGCCAGTTCGGTCAGCGCCTTGTCATAAACGACCGAGGCCGCCGCGATGTTGCGGTCGCGCCAGGTGTCGTAACCCCATATGGCCAGGAAAGCCGCGATGACTGCCGCCAGCAGGGCGGCGAACCACGGCCACGCCTTGCGCGCGAACGCGCGATAGCGGTCGGAGCGGAGGTGCTCCTCGACCTCTTCAATAAAATCCACCACGACTGTTCTTGAAACTCCGGGCCCGGCCAACGCCGTTCGAGGCGCGGAACCTATAGTGGGGAAAGCGCCGCTGCAACGCAGGCGATGTTCGCCGCCGCGTCAGCCCTTGACCGAAGCGTAGTAGGTCTCCGCCGAACCCGGAAATGTACCCGCCCGCACATCGGCGGCGTAGTCGCGCACCGCTTTGGCTATCTCCCCGCGCAGGTCGGCGTAGCGGCGCACGAACTTCGGCGTCCAGTCGAACAGGCCGAGCATGTCCTCGGTGACCAGGATCTGGCCATCACAGCCGGCCGAGGCGCCAATGCCGATGGTGGGCACGTCGATCGCCCCGGTGATTTCGCGAGCGAGAGGCTCGGCGACGCCCTCGACGACCACGCAGAAAGCGCCAGCCTGGGCCGTGGCCTTGGCCTCTGCCAGCACCTCGGCGTGTTCGGCCTCCACCCGGCCTTTGGCGCGGAATCCGCCATCGGTGAGCACCGACTGCGGGCGAAGCCCGACGTGACCGATCACCGGCACGCCGCGGGCGGTGAGATAGGCGATGGTCTCAGCCACGTGCGGCCCACTCTCCAACTTGACCGCGCCGGCCCCGGTTTCTTTCAAGATGCGCGCTGCGTTGGCGTAGGCCTCTTCGCGCGCCCCTTCATAGGATCCGAACGGCATGTCCACGGCCACCAGCGCGCGGCGACTGCCGCGCATCACCGCCTGGGCGTGCAGGATCATCATCTCCAGGGTCACGCCCACCGTATTGGGCAGACCGTGCAGCACCATGCCCACCGAATCGCCAACCAGTATGAGGTCGCAGGTCTCGTCCAGGAGCTCGGCCATGGGCGCCGTGTAGGCGGTGAGGCACACGATGGGCTCGCGGCCCTTGCGCGCGGTGATGCGCGGGGCAGTGATCCGTCTGGCGGCGAGAGGTCGCTGGGCTGACATCGGGGCTTTCGACTTTCTGTTCAGATTTCGCGAATGACTCGGGTAAGCGCGAAACCCACCGCCACAATCGCCATGGCCGCCGACATCCACAGAACCTCGCCGTTCACCTCCAGACCTCCTGGCAGCACGTGCGAGATCGCCACGTCGGTCCACTTCACCTGAACACTCGGCGCATAACGCTCAGCCACGGCGGTCAGCCTTGGCATGACTCCGAAGCCGAGAAGTTGAACCGCGCCGACCACGCCGCCGGCCAAGCCCAGCCCGCCGATCAACAATCGCCGGAAGGTCCAGCCTCGCTCGAGGTTGGTTTCCACCCGCAGGGCGAACAGGTCAGCGTCTGGGAAAGCGGCATGTTCGCCGAACAGCCGATCGAGCTCCATCTCGAAGGTCCTGTCAGCCATTAGCCTGGCTCTCCACCGCGCCGCCGTTCGGCGCGAGCCGGAGGCGGAGCTTATCCATACCACGTTTGACATGGGATTTGACCGTTCCCAAAGGCGTATTCAAGGCGAGAGCCGCCTCCGAATGCGATAACCCGGCCCCGTAGCAGAGTGAGACACACATCCGCTCCGGTCCCGAGAGTGAACGCAGAGCCCCGTCCAGGTCGATGCCAGCCGCGACATCGTTGGGAGGGCTTTCCGATTCCGAAGTGTCGGCCATCAGCGCCTCGCGCGCGTCGCGTCGCCAGCGTTTCACATAGGCCCGGGCGGCGATGCGTTTGACCCAGGCCTGGAACGTTCCATCGCCGCGGAATTCGGTAATCTGCTCGAACGCCGCCAGAAAGGCGTCCTGGGCGATGTCGTCCGCCATGTGGGGATCGGCCCCCATCCGGCGCAGCAAGGCGCGCACAGCCGATCCGTGGCGGCGGACCAGTTCGCCGAAAGCCGACCGGCCCCCAGCCACCGCCAACGCCACCAGTTCGAGGTCGTGCCTCGCTGCGTGGACTGTTTCGACCATGACGTCCCCCTCGTTTCGAGGTCCGCCGCGTGTTCAGGCGGCCGGCGTCTTACGCTTGCTCGCCCACAGGATGAGGTAGGCGACGCCGATGAGGCCTGGAATGGCGCCGACGCCTGCGGTGCAGCCGCCCGTAATATAGGCCGCCGTATCGTCAACGGTCATCAGGCCATACCAGAGACCGAAACCCAGCGCGCAGAAGCCGAGCCCCACCGCGATCAGCACAATGCCTCTGCGGAGATCGCCCTCACGCGTTGGCATGGTCTTGGACGCGACACTGTTCTGCAGGGCGGTAACCAGTTCGGTCGGCAGCGTCTGGCCCTTTTCGAGCGCGGTGCGCAGGGTTTCCTGCATCTGGCTACGGTCGCGATGCCGCAAGTAGATCGGCACCAAAATCACCGCGGTCAGGAACGACCAGAAAAAAACAGTGCCCACGATGGGGATCCAGTCACCCATGGGGTGGCTCCTTGTATTTTGATCGACGTCGGCCCAGCGCCGCGCCCCTCGATAGGTAAAGTGGCGCGGCCATGCGCCTTTGGATGCGGATGACTAAGTGAAATCTTCGTAAGGCGAAGTCTCGGGCGGCGCCGCGGCGTCACCGTTGCCCGCTGGAGCGAAAACCGGTTTGCTGCAGCCGCAAGGTCACAAGTGTCGGATCGCTAGAAAGGACGACCCATGGAGCTGCGGCGTGTCGGCGCGAGCGGTCTCAAGGTCAGCGAAATTGGCCTGGGCTGCAACAACTTCGGAATGCGGATAGACCAGGACGCCACCACGGCGGTCGTGAACGCCGCCCTTGAAGCGGGTATCAACTTCTTCGACACCGCCGATGTCTATGGCGGCGCCAAGTCCGAAGTCATGCTCGGCAAGGCGTTGGGAAACCGGCGCAAGGGCGCGATCGTCGCCACCAAGTTCGCCATGCCGATGGGAGACTCGGCCTATATGCGCGGTGGGTCCCGACGCTATGTCCTGGCGGCGGTGGAGGCCAGTCTCGATCGGCTGGGTACGGATTACATCGATCTGTATCAGATGCATGGGCCCGATCCGGACACACCGATCGAAGAGACACTCGACGCCCTGGATGACGTGGTGCGCTCGGGCAAGGCGCGATACGTCGGCTGCTCGAACTTCGCCGGCTGGCAGATCGCCGACGCCGACTGGACCGCGAAAGTCCGTGGCCTGAGCCGGTTCGTCACCACCCAGAACCAATTCAGCCTGCTCGAGCGCAACGCCGCGCGCGAGGTCATTCCCGCGTGTAATCGGTTTGGCCTGGGCCTCCTTCCCTACTTCCCCCTGGCTTCTGGCCTGCTGACCGGGAAGTATCACCGGGGCGAGGCGCCGCCCGAAGGGACGCGCCTGGCGGTCTGGGGGCGGCGGGGCCAGGAGGCCCTGAGCGAAAGGAACTTCGACCGCATTGAGAAGCTTACCGGATGGGCGGCCGAACGCGGTCATGGCCTGTTGGAACTCGCCTTCGCCTGGCTTCTGGGTCACGAGGTCGTCCCCTCGGTCATCGCGGGTGCGACCAGGCCGGAGCAGGTCAAGGCCAACGCTTCCGCCGCAGCGTGGAGGCTGACCCAGCAGGACATCGCCGAGGTCGCCGAACTGGCCAGATAGACATTGGAGAATGCGCTCATGTCGAAGACGGAAGTCTCTATCCCCACCCTGGACGGAGACGCCCGGGCCTATGCGTTCAAGCCCCAGGGCCAGGGGCCCTGGCCGGCGGTGATCTTCTATATGGACGCGCCGGCCATCCGTCCGACCTTGTTCGAGATGTGCGAACGCCTGGCGGCGCGCGGATACTACGTGCTGTTGCCCGACATGTTCTGGCGCGTGGGCCCCTACGAGCCGATCAACCTCGCCGAGGCATTCGCCAGCGAGGAGACCCGCCGGACCATCTTCGGCAAGTTCATGAGCTCCACCAATCCGGAAAAATCGACCCGGGACACCGGCGCTTTCCTGGCTTGGCTGGACGCGCAGCCGGACGCCAAGACCGACAGGGTGGGCGCTACCGGCTATTGCATGGGGGCCGGCCTCGCCCTGCGCGCGGCCGGGAACTATCCCGACAAGATCGCCGCCGCGGCCGGTTTCCACGGCGGCAGGCTGGCCACCGACGAGCCCGACAGCCCCCATCTTCTGGCTCCGAAGATCAAGGCTAAGGTCTATATCGGCGGCGCCGACGAGGACGCCGGGTTCCCGCCGGAGCAGGCCGACCGTCTGCGCGACGCGCTAACCGCGGCGGGGGTGGACAACCGGGTGGAAATCTACGCCGGCGCCCGTCACGGCTACACCATGCCGGACTTGCCGGTTTACAACGAGAGCGGCGCTGAGCGGCACTGGAAAGAGCTGTTCGCGCTTCTGGACGAGACCTTGAAGCAGCCCGCTTAGGCCTTCAGCGCCAGTCTGGTCAGGCCGCAATCACCTCGGCGGCGAAGCGCTCCATCTCTTCGTATTGAGGGCTCATCTGCAGCAGCAGCAGATCGACGCCGGCGGCCTCGAACTCGGCGATCCGCCCGCGCACTTCCGCGGCCGTCCCGACAAGCCCGGGCCTCAGTCCGCGATTGGAGACCGAATATTCCTGGATCTTCAGCTCTCTCTCCAACTCGGTCCCCGAGACCCATTGGTTGAAATTGGCGAAGCCGGGCGCATGCGGGTCGAGAGTGGTGATCCTGGCCGCCTCGACCAGGGCCTCATCGCGGGTCGGCCTGACAATGGCGTAGGCGGCCATGCCGAACACCATGGGAGCGCCGCCATAGGCCGCGCGACGGACCTTCATGTCAGCGATCTTGGCCGCGACCACCCCAGGCTCATCGCCATGCATGACATAGGCGTCGCAGCGCTCGGCGATCAGCGCCTTGGCGGCCTCGGATTCACCGCCGGCGTAGACCATGGGCGTGGCCGCCGGTTTAGGCTCGCAGATCGCCGCCGCCAGGCGGTATCGCTCGCCATGGAAGGTGAACCGCGGCTCACGCCATAGGCCCTCCACCACCTCAAGCCACTCGCGTGTGCGCCCATACCGGTCGTCATGTTCGTCGAAGGCGAGGCCATAGCTCTTGGCCTCCTCCGCCCACCACGACGAGACCACATTGAGCGACAGCCGTCCGCCGGCGATCGCGCTGATGTTGGCCGCCTGCTTGGCGAACAGGGCCGGTTGATGGAAATTCGGCCGCACGGCCACCATCAGCTCCAGACGCTGCGTCACCGCCGCCAGGGCGGCGGCCGTCGACCAGGCGTCGAGCGCCGGCTGGTCCGTTCCCTTGATGTCGTTGAGATTGAGCTCGGCGATGAGCGTCAGATCGTAACCGATCGCCTCCGCCCGTTGGCAGAGCCGGCGCATATAGTCCCAGGTGGCGTCCATGCCCTCGTCGCGGACATTGCGCAGCCAGCCGCCGAACACCGGCGCCCAGAAACCATACCTCATGCCTTCACCTTGCCATGCGCTGCGATCTCGCCGGCGACGAAGTCGACCAGGTTATCATGCGGATCGAATCCCAGGATCTGGACTGGATTGGCCACGAAGTTTGACAGTGCGTTGAAATCATAGAATTTTGCCCGTCCATCCCGGTCATCGACCAGATATTCGATCCCACCGACGTCGAGGCCGGACATCAGCGCCACGCGCTCCACCGCGGACGCGACATCCGTAGGCGGATCAAATGCGTTGACCACGATCGATGGCTTGTCGGCCAGGCAAACATCCGCCGGGCAAAGATCGAAAGAATTGGCCCCGGTCAGGGTGATGGCGTACAGCAGTTTGCCGGCCAGCACCTCGCAGCGAATGACTGACTGGCCGCGGGCCGGCAGAAATTCCTGAACCAGCACCACGCCGTCGACCGAGACGGGCGTGAGACCCTCCAATACCGCCGCTTCGAGTTCGTCGGGTCGATCATATCGGACCATCCCGGCGCCTGAGCCGCCGACATTGACCTTGACCATCACCGGATGGCCGAGTTCGGCCGCCAGGCGCGGAATGTCCGCCTGCCTGTGCGCCACGCGGGTGGCCGGAATGTCGAGACCGGCGCGGCGGAACAGGCTGAGCTGGCGGGCCTTGCTGAGATCGTAGCCGAGCGGTCCGGCCCCGTTGATCACCCGCGCGCCCAGGCCCTGCCAGTTGTCCAGCACGGCCAGGCTGTAGAACAGGCCGTGCTCCCCTTGCCGCGTGAACGAGGACATGGCCAGGCGATTGAGGATCACGTGCGCCGGCGCCCTGGTCTCAGCCGGATCGAAGGCGTGGTCCTGGATGCCGATGGCCCGCCAGTCGAGTCCGCGTCGGTCGAGGGCCGCGAACAGGGGCTCGAACCACCTGGGATGTTCGTAGAAGACGGCGAGGTCGGTCATCGGCCCCGGCGCGTGAAGGCGGCGATGCGCCCGGCCATGTCGGGGCCCCTGCCCTCGCCGTGATAGATCTCATGCGCCAGGCCCGCACCCTGGCTCATGCCGTCTGTGGCCGAGAGCAGGCGCTTGTTGGCCGCGTGGCTGAACGACGAGTTTTCCAGGATCTGGGCGGTCAGCGCCTCGATCGCTGCATCGAAATCGGCGTCGGGCACGGTGAGGTTGGCGAGCCCCATGGCCTCGGCCTGCCGCCCCGAATAGGTCCGACAGGTGAACATCATCTCCCGGGCCTTGTAGGTCCCCACGCGGCGCGGCAGACGCTGGCTCAGGCCCCAGACCGGGGTCAGGGCCCACCGGGCGTGGGTGTCAGCGAACTTCGCCCCCTCGGCGGCAAGGATGATGTCGCCGGCGAGGGCCAATTCCAGCGCGCCGGTGTAACAGTGGCCGTGCACGGCGCTCACCACCGGCAGGGGCAGGTCGGCGAGGCGTTCGATGACGTGCGATTGATAGTTGGGCCTGGGCAGGGCCTCGCCGGCGGCGATGTCGGAAAGGTCGTGGCCGGCCGAGAAACACTTGCCGGCCCCGCGCACCACCACCACGCCCACCGGTGTCCGCTCGAGATCGGCGACGTGGGCCTCCAGGGCTTTGAACAGGTCGACGTTCAGGGCATTGAGCTTTTCCGGACGATTGAGGGTCAGCTGGGCCACGCGCCCCGCGTCGTGACGGACGACCAGTTCGGACATTTCAGATGTTCCTTGGACTTGACAGCCCAACCATGCCGCCTTGGCCGTGGCTTGGCCAGAGCAAGGTGGTTTGAGACGGAATCGGCTCAAAGCCGAATCTTGCTCGTCGATTCAAACGTTTAGAGCCTGGCTCGGCCTTTGCATCTGTGCCGTGAGAAGCCATCAGGCTCCAGCCGGCGCTTTTTCTCGGCTCAGAACGTCAGCCCGTGGCGTGACTGATACGCGGCGAGCGCGCCAGCGGCGCCTTTGGCGGCGATAAGGGAAACATAACCGTCGGGGCGCACCAGGTGGAAGGCGCCCCGCTGAAAACCGGCATCGGCGGCGCCCCGCGTCCACACGAACCGATCCAGCCGCAATCCAACCTGGGCGCACGCCTCACCGAGACCATCCTCGAGCTCGCCATGCACCTGTGCCTGCCAGGTGAGGCGCTTGAGGCCGGCGAAATTGTTCGCCTCGCGCACCCACGGCAGGCGATCGCCGCCTTGAACCCGGCCGGCCGACCCCTCGGCCAGACCCTCGCTGCGGTAGTTCACGCTGGTTTGCGAGATGGTCAGAAACATAAGCCGGCGCACGGCCGCGAAACTGAAGGCTATCGGCAGGAGGAGCGGCGCGAGGGTGAGGCGAATGAACCGGGCCGTGGCGTCATTGCGACTGACCACCTGAAAGGCCCGATCCGTGGACGCCACCAGCCGGCGGGCGAAGGCGATCCGCTCCGGTTGGTAGGTATCCAGCAACGCCGGCCCCGCCTGGCCCTTGATCACGGCCGCCAGCTTCCAGGCCAGATTGGCCGCGTCGCCGATGCCGGTGTTCATGCCCTGGCCGCCGACCGGGCTGTGAATATGGGCCGCATCGCCGAGGAGGAACATCGGCCCCTGTCGCCACGAGCCGGCCACCCGATGATGCACGGTATAGGTCGAGAACCAATTCACCGCCTTGATCCGCACGCCCAGGCGCTGGATCACGTCGGCGCCGACGTCATCGAACGTGACATCCTTTTGGCCGGCATGCTCGATGCCGCCGACCAGCCGCACACGCCCCACGCCTCTCATGGGGAAGACCGCCAGGAAGTCGCCCTCATCCAGAGACAGATTGAGCTCGGCGTTCATGACCGGGCCCGACGCCTCGACATCAGCGACATAGAACAGGCGCGAATAGGTGCCGCCTGGGAACTCGCTGGCCAGGATCTCGCGCACCTTCGAGCGCGCGCCGTCGCACCCGGCGAGATACCGGGCCTCGACCCTCTCTTCGGTTCCGTCGGCAAGGACCAGACGCGCGACCACCCCCTCGCCGTCGGTCTCCGCGGCTGTAAGCTCGGCCGGCCGCTCCACTTCGACCCCGGCCGCGCTCAGGTGCTTGATCAGCAGGCGTTCGTGTTCGTCCTGGGGATAGACCAGCGCATAGGGAAACGGGCTTATGCCCACACCCATGTCGCCGAACACCACGCGGGCGCGCTGGCGGCCGCGAACCCACAGCCGGGCGGCTTCGAGCTTGCGAGCATGATCGACAACGTCCTGGGCGATGCCCAGCTGGTCATAGAATTCCAGCGTGCGTGCGTGGACGGCCAGCGCCCGGGAGGTTTCTCCAGGCGTCTTTGCCTTGTCGATGATTCTTACGCTCACGCCCAGCCGCGTGAGCCACAGCGCCAGGACGAGCCCCGTAGGCCCTGCGCCCGCAATCAGAACTTCGGTCGTCTTGGCCATAGGATCCCCTGGATGACTCGCCCCCGTTGCCATGTGCGTCGATCCAGCCATTTTGTAGGCCGAAGCGGAGGCGGGCGATGATTCCATGTCTGAACGGCGCGCCAGGGCGGGCGGTTGCCCTGGCCTTTGCCTTCACGCTGGGCATTGCGCCCGCCGCCTGGGCTCAGGAGGCGCCGGCGACGCCAGCGGCGGACGGCGCGGGCTTGCAGCCGATCTGCGCCGACCGCCCCACCAAGTCCAACGGACCGTGCACAGTCGACGCCGGCCACTTCCAGCTCGAGGCGGACCTCGTTAACGCAAGCTTCATGCACGCCTCCGGGGTGACGACCGACAGCTGGTTGGTGTTCAATCCCACCCTGAAATACGGCCTCACCTCCAACCTCGACATCGAGGCCAATTTCGACCCGCTGGAGATTGTCCGGGTCAAGGACGCCGCCGGCGCGGTCACCACCCAGAGCGGGGTCAGCGACCTCTTCCTGCGCCTGAAATATGAATTCCTGAACACGCCCGGCGTCCAGGCGGCGGTGATCCCCTACGTCAAGGCGCCGACGGCGCGATCCGGGCTCGGCAACGGCGCCTGGGAGGGCGGCCTGATCGCCCCAATCAACATCAAGCTCTCGCCGGCCCTGAGCCTCTCTGTGCAGCCCGAGGTCGACGATCTGGAGAACGGCGCCGGCGATGGCCATCACCTGGCCCTAGCCCAGGACCTGAGCCTCGGCCTCTCCCTGCCGCACAACGTCACCCTGTTCGCCGAAGTCTGGGGACAGTGGGCGTTCGATCCGGCAGGGACCCAGCGCCAGTATTCGGCCGACATCGCCGCCGCGCTCGGCCTCGGCCGCGATTCTCAACTCGATGCGGGGATCAATTTCGGCCTGAACCGGGCCACGCCAGGGGCGGCGCCCTACATCGGCTACTCGCACCGGTTCTAGGGCCCGTTGGCTTTGCAAAGAACGGGGGCAAAGGCTGAGCCAGGCTCGAGTCTTTACAGGCCCTAGGCGGACAGCAGGCACGCCCCGGCGGCGATGGCCGCTCCGGCGACGAGCTGGGTCCGGCTGGGCCGCTCCCTGAGGAACAGAACCCCGATGATCATGGCGAACAGGATGCCGGTCTCGCGCAGAGCCGAGACCTGGCCCATCGGGGCCAGGCTCAGCGCCCAGATGACAACGCCATAGGCGACGAAGGACAAAACCCCGGCGACGAGGGATTTGGCGGTCTCGGCGTTCAGGGCCAGCGGCGGCCAGGCCCGGCGCAGAGCAGCGTAGACCAGAGGCATGGACGCGCCCTGGGTCAGGAACAGCCATGCGGCGTAGGAGACCGGCGAGCCGGAACGGCGCACGCCCAGTCCGTCGGTGAGCGTGTAGGCGGCGATCATGGCGCCGGTGGTGAGCGCGGCCAGCACCGTGGCGCCGGCGAGGCGGCCGCGGCCGAGCGCCACGCCGATGATGCCCGCCGAGACCAGGGCGACCCCGACCATAGCCGGAGCCCCGAGCTTCTCATGGGCGACGACCAAGGCGCCCAGGGTCACCAACATCGGCGAGGAGCCGCGGGCGATGGGATAGGCCTCGGCCAGCAGGCCGTCGCGATAGGCCCGGACCAGGGCCACGCAGTAACCGATCTGCAGCACGGCCGAGAGCCCAATGAACGGCCAGCTCGCCAGGGCCGGCCCCGGCAGGAACAGCACGGCCACGGCGCCGACCGCCGCCGAGGCGAGGCTCATGATAGTGATCGACGCCAACCGGTCGCCGCGGCCGCGCAGCAGGGCGTTCCAGCTCGCATGCAGCAGGGCCGCCGCCAGCACCAGGCCGACGGCTAGAGGGGTCGCGTGCGCGGTTACTTCCCAGCCTCCGCCTGGGCGATGGCGGCGTCCAGGGCGGCGAGCGGCTGGTAGCCCGCGTCGAGCGCTTTGTCGTTGATGACGAAAGTCGGCGTGGAGTCGACGTGGCCGATCTTGGCGTTGTTGGCCACGCGCAGCGACAGGGCGTTGAGCGCCGCCTCGTCCCGCACGCAGGCGTCGAACTGGGCCTCGCTTAGGCCGAATTTCTTGGCGATGCCCAGGAGCGTGCCGCTCGGATCGTTGTAGAGGCCGGGTTGGCTTAGGTAGATGGCGTCGGTGACGGCGAAATATTTGTCCTTGCCGGCGCAGCGCGCGAGCAGGAAGCCCGAAGCGGCGATGGCCACCTCGGAGGAGTCACCCACCAGCATCTCGCGGGCGATGTAGTGGATCTTGCCGGTGTCCACGTACTTGGCCTTGAACGCCGGCCACACCTCCTTGTACCAGCGCCCACACACCGGGCATGCGACCGAGGCGTACTCCACCACCGTCACCTTGGCGCCCGGATTGCCGAGGCTCATATCGTCGGGAACGGGGCCGGCGGGTTTGACGCCGCCGCTACAGGCCGCCAGGGCAGGCGCCAGGACTGCCAAAAGCGCCAAGCGCCGGGTCACGATCGCCATCACGGGGCCCTTCCGAAGTGAACGCTCGCCTCTCGTCGCCGAGATGAGCCTCGGGATCAATCGATTTGACATCGCGCGCCTGCGGCGCAACGAGGCGGAGACATAATTTCCATCCGAGGGCGCGACCTTGCTCCATTGCATGCTTCTGGGCGCCGCGGCGCTGGTCACCTTGGCGGTGGCCGCCCCAGCTCTGGCTCAGGCGGGCCCGTTCGCCGCGGAAAGCCCGCTGTTTCTGCACGCCCCCGCTTTCGACAAGATCCGCGATTCCGATTTCAAACCGGCGCTCGAGGAGGGCATGACGCGGGCGCGCGCCGAGGTCGAGCGCATCGCCAACAATTCCGCCGCGCCCACCTTCGACAACACCCTGGTGGCCCTGGAACGGTCGGGGCGCATGCTCGACCGGGTAACGGCGGTGTTCTTCGCCCTCAACAGCGCCAACACCAACGACACTCTGCAGAAGGTGGCGGCCGAGGAGGCCCCGCGTCTTTCGGCGCTGCAGGATTTTGTCCATCTCAATCCCAAGCTCTTCGCCCGGGTGAAGGCCGTCTACGACCAGCGCGCGCACCTGGGCCTCAGTCCCGAGGCCGAACAGCTCGCCAAAGTCACCTATGACGCCTTTGTCAAAGCCGGGGCCAAGCTCTCCCCCGCCGAGCAGACGCGGCTTCGCGCCATCAACGAGCAGCTGGCGAGCCTGTCGACCACCTTCCGGTCCAAGCTCCTCGCCGCCACCAAGGCCGGCGCCCTGGTGGTCGATGACAAGTCGGCGTTGGCCGGCCTGTCGCCGGAAGAGATAGCCTCCGCGGCGCAGGCTGCGTCCGCCCGCGGCCTCACCGCCAAGTGGCTGCTCCCACTGCAGAACACGACCCAGCAGCCGGCCCTCGAATCGCTGGCCGATCGGAAAACGCGCGAGGCGTTGTTCACTCAGTCATGGACGCGCAGCGAAAAGGGCGACGCCAATGACACCCGCGCGATCGCTATTCAGATGGCCAAGCTGCGGGCGGAGAAGGCCGCGCTGTTCGGCTTTTCCGATTACGCTTCCTATGCCCTGCAGGATCAGATGGCCAAGACGCCGGCGGCGGTGGATGGCTTCGTGCGCCAGCTGGTCGGTCCGACCCGCGCCCGCGCCGCCGTCGAGGCCGCCGACAACCAGGCGATGATCGACAAAGGCGGCGAGTCGTTCAAGCTCGCGCCCTGGGACTGGGAACGTTATTCGGAGAAGGTGCGTAAGGCCAAGTATGACCTCGACCAGAACGAAATAAAACCCTACTTCGAACTCAATAACGTTCTGACCAAAGGTCTGTTCTACGCCGCCGGACAGCTCTATGGGGTGAGCTTCAAACCCCGCCACGACCTCCCGGTGTATCAACCTGATGTCATGGTGTTCGAAGTCTTCGATAAGAGCGGCAAAACGCTTGGACTGATCTATTTCGATTACTTCAAGCGCGACAACAAGAGCGGCGGCGCCTGGATGGGCAGTTTTGTCCATCAAACCCGACTGCTGGGCGACAAGCCGGTGGTCTACAACGTGTGCAATTTCACCAAGCCGGCGCCGGGTCAGCCGGCGCTGATCAGTTTCGATGACGTGGTCGGCATGTTCCACGAGTTCGGCCACGCCTTGCACGGGCTGTTCGCCGACCAGACCTACGCCTCTATTTCCGGGACCAGTGTGGCGCGCGACTTCGTCGAATTCCCGTCGCAGTTCAACGAACACTGGGCTCTCGATCCGGCCGTGCTGGCCCATTATGCCCGCCACTATAAGACCGGCGCGCCCATGCCGGCCGAACTGGTGGCCAAGATCAAGCGATCGGCCCGTTTCAACAAAGGCTACGACATGGGCGAGCTGATCGCCGCCGCCGAACTCGACCTGCAGTGGCATCAGCTGACGCCGGCGGCGACGCCCGCGGACGTCGACGCCTTCGAGACCGCCGCGCTCGCCAAGACCGGGACCGACTTTCCCGATGTTCCGCCCCGCTATCGTTCCAGCTATTTCGCCCACATCTGGGAGGGCGGCTATGCGGCGGGCTATTACGCCTATCTGTGGACACAGATGCTGGCCGACGACGCCTTCGCCTGGTTCACCGCCCACGGCGGCCTGACCCGCGCCAATGGCGAGCGCTTCCGAGACCTCATTCTGTCACGCGGCCACACCCAGGACTACGGGACCATGTTCCGGGCCTTTTACGGCAAGGATCCGGACATCGGCCCGATGCTGGAAAATCGCGGCCTGGCAGGCGAATAGAGTTTGAATCGACGAGCAGATTCAGCTTTGAGCCGATTCCGGCTCAAATCATCTTGGTTTAAGCGTCAAGCCTCGGTCCGGAACCAGCGCCGGCACGCGCGGCTGAAGCCGGTGGCGTCGGCGAAGCCTAGGCGTTCTCCGATCTCGGCCTTGGAGAACATGCCCGCCTCTAGCCAACGGCTGGCGCGCGCCTTCAGTTCGGCGTCGACCAGGTCGCGATAGCTCGCGCCGGCGTCCGCCAGCCGCCTGGCAAAGGTGCGCTGGGACAGCCCAAACGAGCGAGCCACGAACGATGACGACAGGCGGCCATGGTCCGAGGTTGCCAGCAACCGCTGAACACGCGTCTTCAGCCCATCTGGACCGGCGGCGGCCGCCGCCGCCTGTTCCAGCAACTCCACTGCATGTTGGCTGAGCGCCGCGTTCGCGAGCGGCGAACGCATCGCCAGAAGGCGAGTAGGAACCACGACGGCATTGGCTGGCGCGCCCCAGCGAACCTCGCCTCCAAGAGCCTCCTTGAGTTTCTCTCCATATGCCGGCTCGGGCCACCGATAGTCGAACCGCACGTCCTGCTGCGCGCGCCCGAGCAACAGCGCGAGCATCGAGCTCAAGCCCAGCAACATCGCCTCGGCCATGATCTTTTCCAGGCTTTCGGGCACGGTGACGGGGAAGTCGTAGCGCAAGGTGGCTGTGCCGCGCGTACGGATAAGCTTGAGGCGCTGATTGGGGGCATGGGCGGTGATGTACTTCGCCATGGTGTGCATTGCGGCGCCAACGTCTGGGGCCGATGTGACCGCGACGCCAAGCGCGCCGTGCGCCGAAGGACGCCACAATTCGGGGGCGCTCAGCGGCCAGCCTTCGCCGAACAGTAGGTTCATATTGTCGAACTGGCGGAACTGTTGCGCCGCGGTGATCGCGACGGGCGCGCGGTCGATCTCCTCCTCGCTGACTCCTGTGCCCTCGAGAATCGCCGCGCGCGTGGCGGCGCTGTCGCCAAATCGACGCACGATCTGCTGGAAATAAGTTGCCGGCGACGTCCTCAGCACGGCCTCTTCAGGCATGGCTCGCCCTCCCGACTGCCGAATCGAGGGAAGTATTGCCGCTAATTGAACCTGTTTGGCGTAAAATGACAAGTATTTGGCCGCCTGCGCGCTCGCCAGACAGGGTTGACGCGGCGATAACAAGGTTCGACGCGGTAACGCCTTGTTCCGTATCCAAGGCCACGCGCCGGGATCGTTGGGGTTTCCGCCGTCGCGAGTAATGCAGGCGGCGTATGTAGAGTTCTTGCGTGCGGTTGCGGAAACCCCAGCGACAACCCCTTGCCAATTGAATTCACGGCGCCTTCCGACGCGCCGCGACCCCTATCCCAACCTAGCGCGACTCGAGGCCGAGCTCCGCCAAAGTGAGCGGATCGTCCTCGCCGCCGAAGAACCGCCCGAGCGCCTCGGCGAACAGCGGCTCCTGGGGGGATGCGGCGGCGAACAGGGTCATGCTCGAGCGGAACTTCAGGTCGTCAGGCGCCCCCAGTATGTCCCGCGCGGTCGATCCCTCATGCGACAGCATGGCCTTGGCGGATTCGATCAAGCGATGGCCTAGCACCGGGTGGGCCGCATAGGCGCACGCCTCGTCAAGTGAGGCGATGGCATACAGGCGTGAAGTCGGGCTCGATCCCAGGCCGGCGATCTGGGGAAAGATGAACCAGATCCAGTGGCCGGTCTTGCGCCCCCGGCGCAGTTCGCCCAGCGCCTGAGCGTACGCGCGCGCCTGGGCGCGCAGGAAACGGTCGAGGTTGTGGGGATCATCCAAGATTGGGGGCTCCCAGGCGCGCCTGCCAGAGCCTGATGGCCTTGCACGGAAAGATGCAAAAGGCTGAATCAAGGCTCGACTCTCTACATTCTGGAGCAGGATTCAGCTTCGAGCCGATTTAAGTCTCAAACCATCCTGCTCCACGAGCCTGATGGCTTTGCACGGAATAGATGCAAAGGCTGAATCAGGCTCGACTCCCTACGCTCTGGAGCAGGATTCAGCTTCGAGCCGATTTAAGTCTCAAACCATCCTGCTCCAGTCGCGCCAAAGTGTCGCAGCGGCCCTGGGCGCCTTACGGGATAATTAGGGCCCGATCGATCGCGGCCGATCGTGACCGATCTCGGGGGCTATCTATGCTGATTTTCGCCAAGTTCACGATGCGTGACAGTGGCCTGCCAATTCACATCAATACGCCCCATGTCACCCAGGTGCGCCTCACACTCGACGGCGAACCGGCGATCTATCTTGTCGGCAAGGAAACTCCGATTGTCGTCGAGGGGACCCTGGAAGCGGCGCTGAAAAAGCTGGAGGCGGCGGGCGCCGGTTTCCGCCTGGCCGAGCCCGAACCGCCCGCTCCTGCACCCGCACCCGTCCCAGCGCCCGTTACCTTCTTGACGGTAGCGGCGGCGCCGCCACCAGCACCAGCACCGCCGCCCCCGTCCCCGGTGGCGATGGCGAAGCCCCCGGTGGCGATGGCGAAGCCGACGCCCAAGCCCAAGCCCCAGCCCAAGCCTCAGACCACGGCGGCGAAAGCGAAACCGGCGCCAAAGAAGGCGGAGCCGAAGCCGGAGGTTGTGGCCGTCCTCCAGCCGGCCCCTCCGGCCGAGGTCAGGAAATCGGCGAAGGCGCCGTCGCCCCCGCCGCCGACAGAGGAACGCTCCGGGGCGATGTCCTGGTTCAAGGGCCTCCGCTGACCATCTTGCTCTCGCCGGTCAATGGGTGTGAGCAATCATCTCGCCGGGAATTTCCTGGCGCTCCAGGCCGCCTGAGTCGAGCCAGCCGCGGGTGGCCACCGCCGCGCGGTCGATGAGCGATTGGGTGTGGCCAAAGTCGAACGGTGACACCATCAGGGGGCAGAGGCTGGGCACGGTGTGGACCTGGACCTGGCCTTTGAGCATGGCCAGATCGCGCACCATCTGATGAGCGATGAGCAGGGTCAGGGCGTGAAACCCACGCGCCAGCGCTCCCATGGGCGTGTCGTCCGGCGCGCACGCAAACCCTGTCGGAAGCACAACAAGGCGTTCGGCCCCCAGCTCCACCGCTGTGAGGATCGGCGTGTTGCCCGATACCGCCCCGTCCATCAGGCGCGATTCGCCGATCTCCACCGTGGGAAAGACGGCTGGGATCGCCGCACTGGCCATGATCGCCTGCACCGCCGGCCCTGACGACAGGCGCACCGTCTCGCCGGCGAGACTGGTGGCGACCACATGGATGGGGATCGGCGCGTCTTCGAGGTTGGCGTAGGACAGGCTGCGCTCGATCAGGCGCTGGAGCCCGCCGGGGTCGAATACCGCCTCCGACGCGCCCAGCATGCCCAGGGCGCCGCGCAGGCTGACGCGAAAGATGTCGCGGCGGCGCAGGGAGCGCCAGATGGCGGCCAATTTGGCGACGCCATCGGCCGTCGGGTCGCCGGCGAAGAAGCCCGCGTTGAGCGCGCCGACCGACGAGCCCACGATTAGGTCGGGCCTGAGCCCGGCGTCCACCAGGGCGGCGAGCATGCCGACCTGCACGGCGCCCAGGCTGCCGCCGCCGGCGAACACGAACGCGGTCTTGGTTTGCGACATGATCGGCCCCCTAGAAGCCTGGTGGCTTTGCGCGGAACAGATGCGAAGGCTGAATCAGGCTCTACACGCTTGAATCGACGAGCAAGATTCAGCTTTGAGCCGATTCCGTCTCAAACCATCTTGCTCTCGGCCAAATCTACGCCATCTCGGTCTCCACGGTTACGCCCGTTTGGGGATTTCCAGTCCGCGCCGCACCGCCGGCCGAGCCAAGCCGCGGTCGAGCCAGGCCGGGACCTGACGCAGTTTGTCGAACTCGACCAGGTCGCCCGCGCCATAGAAACCGATCAGGTTGCGCACCCAGCCCAGGAGGGAAATGTCGGCGATCGTATAGTCATCGCCCATGATCCATTGCCGACCCATCAGGTGGGCGTCGAGGACGCCAAGCAGCCGTTTCGATTCGTCGCGATAGCGCTCAAGCGGACGCTTGTCGGCGATCTCCCGGCCGGCGAATTTGTGGAAATAACCGACCTGGCCGAACATCGGGCCGATGAACCCGATCTGGAAGAACAGCCACTGGAGCGTCTCATAGCGCCGCGGGCCGTCGGCCGGCAGAAGCTTGCCGGTCTTTTCCGCCAGGTAGATGAGGATCGCCCCGGTCCCGAACAGGCCGATCGGGGCGCCGCCCGGCCCGTCAGGGTCGATGATCGCCGGGATTTTGCCGTTTGGATTCAGCGACATGAATTCCGGCGTCCGGCTTTCGTTCTTGCCGATGTCCACCAGGTGCGGCTCGTAAGGCAGCCCGATCTCCTCGAGCATGATCGAGACTTTGACGCCGTTGGGCGTCGGCAACGAATAGAGCTGGAGCCGATCGGGATGTTCGGCTGGCCAGCGCTGGGTGATCGGAAAGGCTGAGAGGTCTGACATCATTCCCACTCGATGGTTCCGGGCGGCTATGAATTTACTGAAGTTGCGCCTGTTTCGGAGTCAGGCGCTGTCGAGCGCCTTGTCCAAGGTGACGAGATCCACCCCAAGGCGCCTCGCGAGCCAGAGGTAGCTCGCGTCGTAGGCGGTCAAGCCGATCTCAAGGGCCAGGTCGACGACCGCCTCATGATTGACCGCGATATCCTCCACGCCAAGTCGATCGCGCAACTTGAGGCCGGCCAGAAGCGCCTCGCGCCGGTCGGGATGACGTTGGCATTTCACCAAGCAGACGTTCGCCAGTTCGAAGGCCAGAAGGCTGGGCGCGACCAGACGAGCGCCATCGAGCCGCTCCACAATCGCCTCAGCCTCCGGCTCGCCGAACAGGAGAGCGGCGAGAGCAGAGGCGTCGACGACCTTAGTGGCGGTCACGATTTGGCGCGGACGATTGAGACGGCCTCCCCCGGCGTCTCCAATCCGAGCCGGCGCACTTGGGCCAGCACTTCGGCCGGCGTCGATGGCTGACCTTCGCGAGCAGCGTCCTCGATGATCGCCAGGAGTTCCCCTTGCAGCGATCGGTGGTGCCGCCGCGCCCGCTCCCGCAGGCGCTCGACGACATCGTCCGATGCGTTCTTAATCGATAGGTTCACCGTCGTGGTTCCGATATGGTTCCAAAATGGAGCCGACCGTATCACGCCGGTTGCCTCTATGTAACCCCCGCGTTGAGCCGCGCGCCCTTTGTCAGGCACGACGCTTACTGTCAGGGTCGCTTGTCACCGGCTGCGGCAAGTCCTATATGACTACAGTAGTCATTACGGAGGCGTCGCCATGCGGGAAATTCAGCTTCGGGATGCGAAAGCGAGGTTGTCCGCCGTGGTCGACTCGGCCATGCGCGGCGAGCCGGCGGTCATCACCCGGCATGGCAAACCGCAGGCCGTCGTCCTGAGCTTCAAGGACTGGGAGCGGCTGTCCCAGGTCCCGTCGTTCGGCCGATTGCTGATGGCCGCCCCGATCGCGCCGGGCGATCTGCCGGCGCGAGACCAGGCGCCGCCCCGCCTCGTCGACCTCTAGCCGCGCGTGTACCTTGTCGACACCAACGTCATCTCGTCGGGCGCCCCCTCACGGATCGCGTCGGCCGCGCTAGTGGACTGGATGGACGCCCATTCCGCGGCGCTGTCGCTCTCGGCCGCGACGGTGGCCGAGATCGAAGACGGCATCGCCAAGCTGCGGCGCGAGGGCGCCGCCCGCAGGAGCGCGGACCTGGCCGCGTGGTGGGACGCGGTGCTGCACCTCTACGGCGACCGCATTCTGCCGCTGGATACGGCGACGGCCCGGGTCGCTGGCGCCTTGTCCGACCACGCGCGCGGTCAGGGTCAGGCGCCGAGACTCGCCGACTTGATCATCGCAGCGACGGCGCGGCGACACGATCTGACTATCCTGTCGCGCAACCTCAGGCATTTCGCGCCACTCGGCGTGCCCGTACTCGATCCTTTCACCTCGCTGCCCCCGGCCTGAGCCGCCTGGCGCCCTGTCCCCTCGATGGTTTCTTGATGCCGTAAGTCTTTGAATTTGCGGGCTCCCTTTCCTCGCTCGAGGCCGAATACGGTCAACAGCTGCGCCAACAAACTACGTTTCTGAATTCATTGATGAATTCTCCCGATCGCATTCTCGTTGCGGCACAGGCGGGACGGGATTTCCCCGCGAGGACACCGAGGGAAGATCGAGCGCCGAGCGCAACCGGCCAGCCTCCCGCCGATACAACATGGCGTCGATAGAAGGCTCAAGCAGATCGTCGTACGGCTCAAAGCCATCGACGCGTTTATTGAACGGGACCTCACCACAACCGGGAACGAGACAGTCGCGCTTGCCCTTGGGGCACTGGCTGAACGAACACAGTCGGCCAAGGTAGCGGTCGCTCCCCGGCTCGAACAGGAACACATCCAGCTGATGGCTGGCGACGCTCATGCCGGCGCCTGCCTCGAACGCCTGACGCAAGGCGCGTGTGCCGGCCTGACGCAGTTGACCGAGGCGAGACTGCGAATCCACCCAAACGGCCAAGTCCAGGTCGCCGCATTCGTGCCAGAGTTCAACGCCGGCGCGGCGGAACTCACGGAAGCGCGGAACCTCTTTCCACAGCGGCTTGGCGACTGAGCCGACCACGGCCACCGCGCAAACCTCCGGGAACGACATCCAGACGTCCGTGACGATGTCGGCCGCCAAGCGGAACTGGCGCTGGCGATCCAGAAGATGCCGGTTCTGGCTTTCGATCTCGGCGCGCCGCATCCGCTCAGCCCAAGAGTTTCATGAAGTTGCGCTTGCGGCTGAAGCGCGCCTTGAGCGCCGCGATGTGATCCGCTTGGGCATCCGAGGTTCGCAATGCCGCCATGTGCGCCAAGAGCTTCGCTGCTTCCGCGTAGGCCGAATTGGAGCCGTCATCGACGAGCCGATCGATGCGCTCGGCATAGACTTCGACGGCCTGGCGCGGGTGGCTAGCCTCGCTCGCCCGGGCGAGGGCTTCTCTTGCGCTCATTGAGGCGCCGTGGTCGTGCACTGCGGCCCAGGCCGCGTCGAACGCCTTGTCGTGCGCCAGGATGACGATGAGCAGATCGGCCGGATGCCGCCACTGGGTCGACGGCTGCTTGACGAGCTGCGCCTGCAGCAGTTCGATCGCCTGCCCCGCATAACTTCGCCACCAGCCGCAACGAGCTGAATGTAGAGCTTCAGGCTCGGCGACTTCCCGAAGGCCCGCCACAAGACCCCTTCGGCATCATCATTTCGACCGGCTTTCGTCAGAAGCCCTGCGGTTAAGGCGACCAACCGTTCATCCGGCTGAACGTCCTCGAACACCCACAGCCCCTCTTCGGCGCGCCGGAGAGCCTCATCCCGGCGCCCCTGGGAGAGGCAGAACTGCGCCAGCTGCAGATAGCTCCAGGGCGAAGAGAGATCCTTGGCGCGCAAAGCAATGCGGCCGTCAACGTCGCCATCTCGCTCCGCGAAGAAATCCAGAACGTCCTTCAGCGTATCATAGCGTCCGTCGAACTGGCTGCGGGCTCGCCCTGAACGCGGCGGCAGCCCTGTCCAGGCGTCGGCTGCAAGTCGGCGATATTCGGTTAGCCCTGGCTCGTCGAGCACGTCCTCATACACCCGGACAGCGTGGTGGAACGTGTCGTACTCGTCATCCATCTCGCGTGCGAACAGCTCGCGGGCCAGTTGGATGGGGTCTGGCCGCGCCGCGCGGGCCGCCGTGAGGTGGATGTCGCGAGCGCGAACCAACAAGGCGCCGCACAGGCCGTCGGAGTCGTCGATCTCCCCCATGGCTGCCTCGATCCGGTCGATGGCGTGTTCCGCCAGCTTGAGCGCCTGACCAGCGGGAGTCAGCTCTGTGAGGGTGTCCAGCACGTCGTCGACCCCCGCTGCCCATCCCCCGACTTCGCCATAGTCGACGAAGCCGCGGGTATGGGTCGCGCTGTCGATGGCCTTGCTCAGGCGCCTCGCCAAGGTGGTGGCGTCGACGCGGGAGGCTGTCGCGGCAATGTCCAGTTTTCGCAACAGGGTCGGGTCCCGTTCAGCCAAGCCAACGATCATCTCGATGAGGCCCTCGACGCCTTTCTGCCTCAGATGTTCGCGAATGCGCGATAGCGCGCCGCCCCCTTCGGCGTCTGGATCGCCGCCCGCGGCGTTCGCCGCCAGCGCAGCGGCGACCATACGCTTGCAGAACCCCCAATCCTCGAAGGCTGGACATGAACATTCGCCGGCGATGTCTTCGCCGCATCCGGTGACTTTGGTTCTGTAGTCCTCAGTGCCCGCGACCTGCGCCAGAACCCATCCAGGTTCGATGGCGAGAATTTCGACTTGGCCGTCGCGGTGGTAGGCCTGACCGCGGACAAAGACCTTGTCGCCTGCAAGGTCGCGCAAGGCGTCGAGGTCAAAGCGAGATCGGGCAGGTCTCATGGTCCGAATGCACGCCTCATGCGCTTGGCGCCACCCAAGGATTGAGCACAGCCACGCCCATCGGTTCGAAATCCCCGACGTTCCGCGTCACCACCGTCAGCCCGTGCCTCAACGCCGTCGCGGCGATGAGAGCGTCGCGCTCCGGTCGGGGATCAGGAATGTGCAAGGCGGCGCACCGCCGCGCGATAACAGCGTCAATCGGCAGGGTCTGCCTTTCAAAAGGCTCAAGCACCTGCTGCGCCAGCCAAAGGCGCAAACGCGAGCCTTGCTGGCGATCGCGCCGTTCCATCAGGAGAACGCCGCGTTCGAGTTCGAAGACCGTGACGACGGAGAGATACAACTCGTCAGCGTTCGCCGCTTCCGCCCAAGCCCTGACGTTGAGGTCGGCGCGACCACGGTTGCGCAGTTCCGACCAGACGTTTGTGTCAATCAGATACGTCAAACTAGATCCACGGGCTTGAAGATCTGATCGCCCATGCGCGGCGGATCGAAGTCGATGTCATCATCCTCATCCTGGGCGACGATTTCGAGCAGGCTTCGACCACCCCCGGTGAGCCTTCGGTAGTCCTCGAAGCTGAGCAGGACATGCGAGGGCCGGCCGCGGTCGGTGATGATGACGGGGCCGTTCTCCGCCGCCCTTTTGGCGCCTCCGGCGTCCTGATTAAACTCACGGCTCGAAATGGTGGTGATGCTCACGGCTTAATCTCCGATGAGCGCCACCTATCACCAAACCCTTCGGTCGTCAATCATTTGTAGAAACGTTGCTACTCCGACTCGATAGTTAGATGCGGCCATAACGCATTGTTTTAATTGGAATTATTACGCCAAGGCCACGGGTTCCCGACGAAGCAGCCGGCGAAGCGATCCACCAGCCTGATCGCGCGGTCGGTCAGGCCCAGAAGCAGGGCGCCGGCGTCCGATGTGATCTTCCCGCCGTCGAAGGCAGCCACCACCGAGCGTCTTTCGACAGGTGCAAACTCGAACAGTTCC
>OUNO010000544.1_pt2 | contig 43281 bp, 45 predicted proteins | sample 1779811 | NCBI WGS metagenome assembly OUNO01 (sample SAMEA3914804, study PRJEB12502) | metagenome | biome: forest; material: soil | place: Canada | collected 2010-06-25 | depth 0.3 m
ACCGTCGGCTTCCTCGTCCGCCTGACGACGATCATCGTCGCCCTGCTGGTGGCGCTCCGGGTGGCCGGGATCAAACCGCAGACGCTCGCCCTCGGCGGCGCCTTCACGGCCGTCATCTTCGGGCTCGCGGCCCAGCAGACGCTCGGCAACCTCATCGCCGGGACGGTCCTGCTCAGCGCCCGGCCGTTCCGGGTCGGCGAGCGGGTGCGCCTGCAGGGCGGCCCTCTGGCCGGTCAGATCGAGGGGACCGTCAGCTCGCTGGGACTCCTCTACACGACCTTTGCGACGGGCGACGACTCGATGATGGTGCCCAACAGCGTTGTCCTGAACGTCGCCGTGCTGCCGCTCCGCGAGCCGGAGGCCGTCAACCTGCGAGCGCGGCTGCGTGCCGGCATGAGCCCGGGCGAACTGCAGGAGATCCTCGAGAAGTCACTGCAGACGCCGCTGCGCTCGGCTCCCCGCATCACCCTCGAGGAGCTCGACGGCGAAGAGGTCGTCGTACGCATAGCGGCCACGCCGACCGTCGCCTCCCAGGGCCGCCAGCTGGCGAGCGAGCTGCTCAGCATCGTCTCGCGCGAGGCGAGCTCTCACGCCGAGACGCCGTAGCGCAGGAACAGGTAGGAGTCGCGGCGCAGGACTCCCAGCAGCTCGAGCTCGACGGCCGGGTCGAGCTCGGCGCCGGCGAGTATCCGCAACGCCTCGCCGCCCGCCGGCTCGCCTCCGCCGAGCCGCGGTGAGACGGACAGGAACAGCTCGTCGATGAGCGCGTCGCCGAACAGCTGGCGCGCGAGGTGGGGGCCGCCCTCGCAGAGCACGCTCCCGACACCGAACCGCGACCGCAGCTCCGACAGGGCGCCTGACAGGTCGAGGACGCCCTCCTGTCCGGAGCGAACGTAGTCGACGTCGGCGGCCGTCGGCGGCAGGCTGGCGGCGGACGCGGTCACCACGGCGACTCGGGCCGAGGGCGTGGCCAGTAGCGGCAGGTCCGCGTCGAGGGCGAGACGGCCGGAGACGATGCACGCCAGCGGCTCCTCGTCGAGCCCGCGCTTGCGTCGCAGCCGCCTGTTCGCCTCGGCGGGGATCATGCGCCCGTAGCGCTCGGCCCGAGCGGTGCCGGCGCCGACGAGCACGGCATCGACGCCCGCGCGCAGGCCGTGGAAGAGCTCCCTGTCGGCGGGCCCGCTGAGCGGCCCGGAGCGCCCGCCGAGTGTCGCCCGGCCGTCGACGGTGGCGATCATGTTGAGCAGGACGTGCGGACGCGAGCCGTCTCGCTCGGAGCGCTCGAGCAGGCCGAGCTCCTCGACGATTGCAGGGACCGTCGCCGGCTCGGAGGGGGGCACGAGCGGGGTCAGGCGCAGCTCGCCGGCGCGGGCGGCACTTTGCTGCTCGGGCATGGCCCCAGCCTAGCCTCCGCGGCACATCCGGCCGGCGTCCAGGCCGCCGGCCGATCTCCAACACGCGAGACGTTCGACGTGCTACGGTCGTGTTGAATGGCCGGCACCTAAGACCGGCGAAAGTAGTGCAAGCGCTCGCAGGTCGAAGCTTTGAGAAGCATCCTCCGCGTAGCAGCACGCACATACCGTGGAGGAGTTCACACAATGCCTACTGGCACCGTAAAGTGGTTCAGCGACGACAAGGGGTTCGGTTTCATCACCCCCGATGACGGCGACAAGGACCTCTTCGTGCACCACACCGGGATCAACGGCGAGGGCTACCGCTCTTTGCAGGAGGGCGCCAAGGTGTCCTACGACCCGGAGCAGGGCGACAAGGGCCCCAAGGCCGTCAACGTCCAGGCGATCTGAGCAAGCGGACACTTCTCCGTTGCCCGAGGGCCCGCCTAGGCGGGCCCTCGTCGTTTGCGGACGGATAACCTGGCTTCACTCAACATGCCGGGCGACGCCACCACCCTTCCGCTGCGCGACGCGCCCCAGGCGCGCGCGCGTCCGCGGCCGAGCCGCTGGCCGGCGAGCCTGCGACCGGGCGCCGTGGTGCGCACGACGACGGGCGTGCGCACCGGCGCGACCGCGCTGGTTGCAATCGTCGTTCTGAGCCTCCTCGTCGTGATCATGGCCGCGAACCGGCCGAGCCTGCTGTCGCCGACGACCCACGCGGCGTACTTCCCCCACTGGATGGCCGGTCCGCTCGGCGGCCTGTGGCCCGGCCTGACCGGCAACAGCACGACGCTGAAGTACCTCTTCAGCGGCGCCATCGTGTTGATGTACGTCGGCTACCTGCTGGCCCTTCGTTGCGCGCCGCGGCTCCCGGCCCGTTGGGTCATCGGCACGATCGTCGCCGTCCATGCCGTCTTCCTGCTGGCGCCTCCCATGGCGCTGACGGACGTCTTCAACTACATCAACTACGGGCGCATGGAGGTCGTGCACCATCTCAACCCGTACACGACCATCCCCATCTCCGAGCCGCACGGCGACCCCAGCTTCATCCTCAGCAACTGGCATCAGCTGCTGAGCCCCTACGGGCCGATGTTCACGCTGCTGACCTTCGCCGTAGTGCCGCTCGGTGTGGCGGCTTCCTTCTGGGCGCTCAAGGCGCTGCTCGCGCTCGCGAGCCTGGCGACCATCTGGCTCGTCTGGAAATGCGCGAGGCTGCTGGGCCGCGACCCGTTGACAGCGATCGCGCTCGTCGGCCTGAACCCGATCGTTCTCGTCTGGGGGCTCGGCGGGGACCACAACGACTTCCTGATGGTCTTCTCCATCATGCTCGGCTTCTACCTGCTGCTGAGGGCGCGGGCCGCTGCCGAGGTACACGATCCGAGCGCCGGGCCGCCTCGCGGCGGCATCGGCGGGTGGCTCGCGCCTCTCTCGTCCCGCGAGATCGGCGCCGGCGCCGCGTTCGCGCTCGCCGCCGCCATCAAGGCGTCCGGTGGTGTCCTCATCCCGGTCGTCCTCGTCGGGCTGGCGCGCACGCCTCGACGACTGGTCCAGGTTCTGATCGGGATGCTCGCCGCGGGGGCGATCGTCGGCGCCGCGAGCCTGCTGGCCTTCGGCCTGCACGTACCCGACCTGAGCACGCAGAGCCGGCTGGTGACGAACGAGAGCGTGCCCAACCTGATCGGGCTCGCGGTCGGTGCGGGCGGGGAGAGCAACGGCGTGCGAACGGTCATGAGCGCCGTGCTCGCGCTGTCGGTGCTCGCGTGCTGCGTGATGGCCTGGAGGAACCGGGACACGATCTCTCCGTCGGGCTGGGCGAGCGTGGCGCTGGTCCTGACCCTCAGCTGGGTGCTGCCCTGGTACGTGCTGTGGATCCTGCCGCTCGCGGCCCTGTCGGGCTCGCGCAGGCTGCGGACGGCGGCCGTGCTCGTGGGCGTCTACCTGATCGTCGCGTGGGCGCCGGCGTCTGGCCTGCTCTGGAACGCGATCGGCTTCCATCCGGAAAAGACGTCGCTGGGGCGCCTGCACCAGCGCTACGTACGCGAGCTGCTCAACTAGCTAATCGTCGTCCGGCGGTGGCGGGCGGCGCTCGCGCTTGCGCTGGGCATCCCGGCGCTTCGCCTGCAGGCGCTTCGTTCGCGATGCGCTGGTCGGCCGCGTCGCACGCCGGGTGCGCGGAACGGCCAGGGCGCCGGCGAGGCGCTCGGCGAGCCGCGCGAGGGCGAGCTCCCGGTTGCGAGTCTGCGAGCGGGCGTCCTGAGCGACCGCGACGACGCGGGGGCCGACACGCGCGAGAACGCGCGCCCTCTGCGCGTCGCTCAGCGACGGCGACTCGAGGACATCGAAGACCGCTTCCACGCGCGAGGCAGTCACGTTGGCGTGCTGGCCGCCCGGCCCCGAGGAGCGGCTCGTGCGCAGTGTGATCTCGGCCAGCGGGATGGCCACGCCGGCCTTGACGGCGAGCAGCCGGCCGGAGCTATCCGGATCGCTCACGCAGGCCGCCGCCGCTCATGATGACTGCTGGGCAGAGCGGCCCTCGACCGCCTTGACGCGCTGCTCCTCGCCCGGTGGAACGCGACCGTCGCGCCCGACGTAGCCGTCCTTGCCGCCGGCGCAGATGTAGACCGCGTCGACGTCGCCGGTGTTGCGGATCTTGCGCACCGTCGCCGCATCGACGCGCGCCATGCTCCCCTCGGACAGGCGCTGGATCGAGCCGTCGCCGAACTCCATCTCGATGCCTCCGCGGTGGACGAAGTAGAGCTCCTCCTGGACGTCGTGGTAGTGGGCGCCCGTTTCGATCCCAGGTGGCAGGACGATGGCGTTGACGCCGAAGGCCGTCACGCCGAGGCCCTTGCGCACCTTTCGAAAGCCCGGGCCGTCGCCGAGGTCGTCGAGGTGCGCGACCGCGTAGCCGGCGCCCTCGGTCACGTTCGGGTACTCGCTCGAAGCCTCCATCCGCCCCTCCTTCTCGTTGCCGTCAGTGATCGGCTACCGAGCCGCCCTCAGGCGAGAGCTCTCGCCCCTCCCGCGTCCAGCGCACGAGGCCGCCGGCCATGGAGTATGCCTCGAAACCGGCCGCGCGGAAGGCCTGCGCGGCCATGCTCGAGCGGGATCCGACGCGGCAGTAGAAGACGACCGGTCGCTCGCGGTCGACCGTCCCGGCCTCGCCGGACAGGCGGACGAGCTCGATGTGGCGGGTCCCAGCGATGTGGCCGGCCTCCCGCTCGTGGGGCTCGCGGACGTCGATCACCTGCAGGTCGGGATCCTGCTCGAGCCAGGCCGCCACTCGCTCGGGATCGAGGTCGATCCCCTCGGGATCCGGGCCGGGGCTCATGAGCTCAGCCTAGCGTCGCCGCTCCGGGCGCCCGACCCGGCGCGGCGCTGGACGCGGCGACGTCGAACTCTTGCCCGAGAACGGCGCGAAGGGGCGCGCTCATCACTAGGATCACTGCTAGATGGAGGCGGTCAGCGATCTCTACACAATTCCCCAGGAGCACCTCGACTTCTGCGCCACGATCGGGCAGATCGCCCGCGAGCGGATCGCCCCTCGATCCGCCGAGATAGACGAGGCCGCCGAGTACCCCTGGGACGTGCGCAAGCTGCTCGCCGAGCAGGACATCCTCGGGCTCCCGTTCCCGCCCGAGTATGGGGGCACCGGCACGGGCACGCTGATGCTGAACATGGCCGTCGAGGAGATCGCCAAGGTCGACGCGGCCTGCGCCCTGATCCTGATGGTGCAGGAGCTCGGCACGCTGCCGATTCAGCTGTTCGGCTCCGATGAGCTGAAGGACCGATTCCTGCCACGCTGCGCGAGCGGCGAGTTCTCGCCGGCCTTCGCCCTGTCCGAGCCCGAGGCCGGCTCGGATCCGGCCGGCATGAAGACGACGGCAACGAAGGACGGCGACGAATGGGTGATCAACGGCACGAAGAACTGGATCTCGAACCTCGGGATCGCCGACTTCTACATCACGTTCGCCGTGTCCGACCGCGACACCCGGCGGCTGACGGCGTTCGTCGTGGAGGCCGATCGCCCGGGGTTCAGCGTGGGCAAGCTCGAGCACAAGCTCGGCATCCGCGCCTCGCCGACCGGGCAGCCGATCTTCGATGAGGTGAGGGTGCCCGAGGCGAACATCATCGGCGAGGTCGGCAAGGGCCTGTCGGTCGCGCTCGGCACGCTCGAGCGCACCCGCCTCGGTGCCGCCGCCCAGGCCGTCGGAATCGCGCAGGGCGCGACCGACTACGCCGTGGCCTACGCCCGCGAGCGCAGGCAGTTCGGCAAGGCCATCAACGAGTTCCAGGGCATCGGGTTCAAGCTCGCCGACATGGAAATCCGGACGGCCGCCGCGCGCGAGCTGCTCTACAAGGCCTGCGCGATGGCCGACCAGGGCGATCCGCAGCGCGCGAAGTACTCCTCGATGGCCAAGGTGTTCTGCTCGGACACGGCGATGGCTGTGACGGTCGAGGCGGTCCAGGTGCTGGGTGGCTACGGTTATGTCAAGGAGTACCCGGTCGAGCGGATGATGAGAGACGCCAAGATCACCCAGATCTACGAGGGCACCAACGAGATCCAGCGTCTCGTGATCGCCCGCACCCTGAAATAGGACCGTCCGGCTCGGCGATGCCCAGGCAACCCTCGTCACGCGCTCCCGGTCAGTTGCGGCGCGTCGGCGTGGCCGTTCTGATCGCCATGTCGACGGGCCTGGTCGTGCTCGTCATCGGCCAGGGCTTCAGCTCGATCGGCGTCGTCCGCGCTCTCGAGGACGTCGCGCTCGGTGTCATCGTTGCGGCCGCCCTGATGGGTAGCGTGGCGTTCGTCGCCGTGCGACTCGCGGGCTGGCGCGATCCCGAGTCGGAGTCGGAGTTCGAAGAGATCGTCCGCAACGCCGAGCAGCTCGCGCGCGAGGGGCTGGCAGTGGCGCCCGAGGAAAGCGAGTTCATGGAGCTCGACCCGCTCGACGACCACGACTTCGAGGAGCTCGTCCGCGATGCGCTCGACGACCTGCCCGACCTGCTGCGCAACGCCCTGCGCCACGTGGCCGTCGTCATCTCCGACGGCGGACGGCGACGTGGCGCCTACGGGCTCTACCAAGGCGACGGGGCCACGCGCGACACGACCCACGACCGCATCGTCGTCTTCCGCGACACCCTCCGACGCGACTTCGGCCACGACGCAGACCTGCTGCGCGACCAGGTCACGCGGACGGTGCGACACGAGCTCGCGCACCACGTCGGTTTCGACGAGCTTGGCGTCAGCCGGCTGGACCTCTGAGCGCCCCATGAGCCTGCCGTCCGAGCAATCGCTTGCGCGAGGAGTCGGCGGGCCCGGCGCAGCAGCCGCAGCGCAAGCACGCTGGACGCGTCCCCGACTTCTTCATCGTCGGCCATCAGAAGTGCGGCACGACGGCGCTCTACGAAATGCTGCGCCGCCGCCCGCAGATCTTCATGTCGGAGGTCAAGGAGCCGCGCTACGTGCTCCTCTACACCGACCATGTCCGCTATGTCGAGCAGCTGCGGCGCTTCCGCGACCTGTTCGGCGTCGAGAACGTCCTCGTCATCAGCTACGACGACTTCCGGCGCGAGAACGAGTCGACCGTGCGCGAGGTGCTGCGCTTCCTCGGCGTGGACGACACCCTGCCGGTCGAGACGATCGACACCAAACCGCTCAAAGCGGTCCGCTCCCTGCCGCTGCACCGGCTCGCCAACGCGGCTCGCCTGGCACGCAACAACCCTGCGGCTGCCGGCCTCCTCGGCAAGGCCGTCAACGCGCTCACACCGAAGGTCCTGCGCAGCGAGTCCGTCCGCGGCCTGTGGCGAGGCGTCGTCTACCGCTCCCAGCCGGCGCCGGACGAGGCCTTCATGCGTGAGCTGCGCTCGCGCATGAAGCCCGAGGTGGAAGCGATCAGCGAGTATCTCGGGCGCGATCTCGTGAGCGAGTGGGGCTACGACGGCCTCCCCGGCGCCTGGTGAGCGCCCGCCGCCCCGATACGGCGGCAGAGATAGGATCTTCCTCGCTCGCCCGACGCGACCACGCCGGCGAGCACCAACTACCAAGGAGACAGGCCCAGATGCCCGAAGCAGTGATCGTCGATGCCATCCGCACACCGATCGGACGAGCGGGGAAGGGATCGCTGAAGTCCGTCCGCGCTGACGACCTCGCCGCGATCCCGTTGCGCGCGCTGATCGAGCGCAACCCAGAGCTCGACCCAAGCACGATCGTGGACATCATGATGGGCTGCGGCTTCTGCGAGGGCGAGCAGGGCTACAACATCGGCCGCGTCGCCGGGCTGCTGTCGGGCATCGACCACCACGTGCCGGCGACGACGGTCAACCGCTTCTGCGCCTCCTCGCTGCAGACCGCACGGATGGCCTTCCACGCGATCCAGGCCGGCGAGGGGGACACCTACATCGCGGCGGGCGTCGAGGCCGTCTCGCGCGCCGGCGGCGGCGCGCCGTTCGAGTTCAACCACGCGGTCGACGGCTCGGAGGGATCGGCCTACGACGTCTACATCCCGATGGGCATGACGGCCGAGAACGTGGCCGAGCGCTGCAACGTCAGCCGCGAGTCCCAGGATGAGTGGGCCGTCATCTCCCAGGCCCGCGCCGTCGAGGCCGTCGGCAACGGCCACTTCGCGAAAGAGATCGTGCCGGTGACCGTCGCCGCGCACAAGGACGTCGACAAGGAGGGCAACGAGATCGACGTGCCCGAGACGGTCGTCAAGGACGACGACGGTCCCCGCGCCGGCACGACGATGGAGAAGCTCGCGGCCCTGAAGCCCGTGTTCAAGGAGGGCGGCACCGTAACCGCCGGCAACGCCTGTCCGCTGAACGACGGCGCGGCGGCGCTGCTGATCATGTCGGCCGACCGCGCCAAGGAGCTCGGCATGAAGCCGCGGGCGCGCATCGTCGCCTCATCCGTCGCCGGTCTGCGACCCGAGATCATGGGCCTCGGTCCGATTCCGGCGATCCAGAAACTGCTCGCCGCGGCGGGCATGACGATGAGCGACATCGACGTCGTCGAGATCAACGAGGCGTTCGCCGCCCAGATCGTGCCGTGCAAGGAAGAGCTCGGCATCGACGACGACAAGCTCAACCCGTTCGGCGGCGCCATCGCCCTTGGCCACCCGTTCGGCATGACCGGCGCGCGCATCATGACGACGCTGCTCAACGACCTCGAGACGCTCGACAAGACATTCGGCATCGAGTCGATGTGCGCCGCCGGCGGCATGGGCCAGGCGATGCTCGTCGAACGCCTCTAGCGGGGCGGCATTCGCAGCGCGCCGTCGAGACGGATCGTCTCGCCGTTGAGCATGCGGTTCTCGACGATGTGGCAGGCCAGCTGGGCGTACTCGTCCGGCTGGCCGAGACGGGCCGGATAGGGCACGCCGGCTCCGAGCTTCAGTCGAGCGTCCTCGGGCAGGGCCGCGAGCAGGGGGGTGTCGAACAGGCCCGGAGCGATCGTGTTGACGCGGATGCCGTAATGGGCGAGGTCGCGGGCGGCCGGTAGGGTCATGCCGACGACGCCGCCCTTGGACGCCGAATAGGCGATCTGGCCGATCTGCCCGTCGAAGGCGGCGATCGAGGCCGTGTTGACGCAGACGCCGCGCTCGCCGTCCTGGAGCGGCTCGTTGGCGATCATGGCCGTCGCCGCGAAGCGCAGCGCGTTGAACGTGCCGATCAGGTTTATCGAGATGATCGTCTCGAACGGCATGAGCGGGTGGGGGCCCTTCGACCCGGCCACCTTCTGCGCCCAGCCCGTGCCGGCGCAGCAGATGGCGATGCGCAGCCCGCCGTCGGTCGTCGCGGCCTGCGCGACGGCCTCCTGCACCTGGCTCTCCTCGCGCACGTCACAAGGCGCGAACCCGAGGCCGAGCTCGCTCGCGAGGGCCTGTCCCTTCTCGGCGTTGACGTCGGCGATCGTCACAAGCGCGCCGGCGTCGTGCAGACGCCTGACGGTGGCCTCGCCGAGCCCCGAGGCGCCTCCGATGACGATCGCTCCAGCGCCCTCGACGTTCACGGTCGGGAGCCTATCGGGAGGACGGCCGCGACAGCGTCAGCGCGAACAGCCCGTCCGGATCGGTCATCCAGCTGACCAGCTCGAGACCCGCGGCCGCCATGTCGCCTTCGAGACGCACGGGCGTGAACTTGGCACTGATCTCGGTGCGGATTTCCTCGCCCTCCTCGAAGCGGACGGCAAGGTCGAGGCCGCGAACGTCGGTCGTGTGGGCGCGTCGCGCGCGCAACCGCATCTCGATCCACTCGTTGTCGGTGTCGAACAGCGCCACGTGGTCGAAGTCCTGCGGGTCGAAGTCGGCGTCGAGCTCGCGGTTGAGCACGAGCAGGACGTTGCGGTTGAACTCCGCCGTGACGCCCTCGGAGTCGTCGTAGGCGGCCTCCAGGACGCGCGGGTCCTTGACCAGGTCGGTACCCATCAGGAGATGGTCCTCGGGCCCGAGCATGCGGGCGATACCGCGCAGGAACCGCCTGCGGCTGCCCGGCGGGAAGTTGCCGATCGTGCCACCCAGGAAGGCGATGATGCGCGGACCCTCGGCCTCGGGCAGGTGGTGGAGGTGGCGCTCGAAGTCGCCGATCACGCCATGGACGCGGAGCCCCGGGTACTCGGCGGTGAGCTGCTCGGCGCTGTCGCGGACCATGCTCTCGGTCACGTCGACCGGCACGTAGCGCTCGAGCGTGCCCGCGGCCGTGAGGGCGTCGAGCAGCACACGCGTCTTGGCCGCCGTGCCCGAGCCGAGCTCGACCAGCTCGACGGCCCCGGTCAGCTCGGCGATCTCCTCGGCGCGCTCGGCCAGGATCGCCCGCTCGCAGCGGGTCGGGTAGTACTCGGGCAGCTCGCAGATCCGGTCGAACAGAACGGCGCCACGGGCGTCGTAGAAGTGCTTCGGCGGAAGCTCCTTGAACGGGCGGGTGAGCCCGTCGAGCACGTCCTCGGCCAGCGAGCGCTCGTCGGCCCCGTCGAGGTGCGAGTCGATGCGAATCGCCTCCCGCGATGGGACGGCCGGCGTGCTCACGCGTCCCTCGCAAGACGAAGGCCGGCGAAGATCTGGCGGCGCTCGGGCAGATCCCAGTTACGGAACGTCAGCCCCGCCACGCGCTCGTGGGTGGCCCACGAGCCGCCCCGCAGGACGCGGTAGCGCTCGCCGAAGAAGACCTCGGAGTACTCGCGGTAGGGGTAGGCCTCGAACCCGGGGTAGCCGACGAAGTGCGAGGACGTCCACTCCCACACATTGCCGACGGCCTGCGGCCCCTCGCCGGTCTCCTGCTCCCAGGTCGTCGCCCTCTCCCACTCTGCCTCGGTCGGCAGTCGCGCGTCGTGCGCGCGGGCGAAGGCATCGGCCTCGAACCAGGAGACATGACAGGCGGTGGCCTGAGGGTGTCCGCCTGCCAAGTCCGGATGGTGGGAGATGTCGTACTCCTCCTTCCAGGCCCAGCCCTCGTCGGACCACCACTCGCGGCGCTCGTAGCCCCCTCCCTCGCTGAAGTGCATCCAGCTCTCGTTGCTGGCCGGGAGGCGGGCGATCGTGAACGCCGGCACCTCGACGCGATGCCGCGGGCGCTCGTTGTCGTAGGAGAAGCCGACCGGACCCGCGCCCATCAGGAACGCTCCCGCGGGGATCTCCGTCCATCCCGGCGCCGCCGCGGGGGGGTCGAGCCGGGGCTCGCCGCTCGGGAGGAGCCCGGCGATGGCCATCGTCTGGCGCATCGTCTCGGAGTGCTGGAGCTCGTGGCGGAGGACCATCTCGCAGATGACGGCGTCCCCCAGGCCCTCCCTCGCGAGCGTCTCTCGCGTTCGCTCGCGGACCTCGGCCAGATAGTCCCGCGCCCCCGCGGGGTCGAGCGCCTCGAGCTCGCCGCGGATGGCGCGGGGAGTCTCGAAGGCGTCGTACAGGCTCGCGAGGTCGGGTCGCAGGAGCCCCAGGCCGCCGTGGCGGTGGGACACCCACAGATCCTCGTAGGCGGCGATGTGACCGAGATCCCAGGCGAGCGGGCTCATGATCGGCGAGTGCACCCGTTCGAGATCCGCGTCGCTCAACCCCGCGATCAGCGTCAGCGTGCGCTCGCGCGCCGCATCCATCGCCCTGAGCGTGAGCTCGACGTCGGGGGAGAGGGGTTCGATCTTGACCGCGCGTGCTGCCATGGGCTGGCTGTGCTCGTCGACACTCTAGAAGCTGCTCGCTCGCCGGCCGCGAATCTTTGCAGCCTCAGCGCCCGACTGTCGCGGCCGGGCCGCCGGCGGGCTCGTTCCAGAGCGCGAGGACCGGCGTGGCCCGCTCGTGGCCGAGGATGCAGATGGCCCCCGTCGAGAGGCCGAGCACTGCGCCGGACTGCGGCGCGAGGCCGACCCAGCGGGCGCCGAGCACCCGCAGCATATGCCCGTGCGAGAAGATCGCGACACTGCCCGAGAGCGAACGCAGCTCGGCGATGACACGGTCTGCGCGGGCGCCGACGGCGGCAGCGTCCTCGCCGTCCGGGCAGCCGTCGCGCCACAGGCTCCAGTCCGGCCGGGCCGAGCGGATCTCCGCCGTCGTCAGGCCCTCGTAGGCCCCGTAGTCCCACTCGAGCAGGTCGGCGCGCTCCCGCGCGCCGTCGCCGAGGCCGCTCAGCCCGCACGTTTCGCGGGCGCGGGAGGAGGGGCTGACGAGGACGGCCGCGAACGAGCGCCCGGCGAGCCGGCCGGCCAATTCCCGCGCCACGGAGCGCCCGCTGTCGGTGAGGGGAACGTCGGTGCGACCTGTGTGGCGGCCGCTGAGCGCCCACTCCGTCTCGGCGTGGCGGACGAGCAGCACCTCGGCCGCTCCAGTCCTCGCCGCGTCCGTCACGGTCGCGGACCGCCCGGAGCGGCTGCGTCGTCCACGACGACGGTCAGCCGCTCGCGTCTGAGCAGGCTGGCCGGGACGTGGCGGCTGGGCTCGCCGAGCATCGCGCTGACGGCATCGGCCTTGCCGTGGCCGGTCGCGAGGAGCAGGCACCCGCGCGCCGCGCACAGCGCTGCGAGGCTCAGCGTGATGCGCTCGGGTGGCGGCTTGGGAGAGTCCTCGACGCCGAGGCAGACGGCGCCCTCGTCCGCTCGCAGCGTCCAGGCGCCCGGGAACAGGGACGCGACGTGGCCGTCGGGGCCGATGCCGAGGATCGCCAGGTCGAGAACCGGCACGCCGTGCTCGTCCGCCGGCGCGTGGCGGTCGAGCTCGTGGGAGTAGGCCAGCGCGCCGTCGTGCGGGCCGAGCTCGCCCTGCATGCGATGGACGCGCGCCGCCGGGATGGCCGCCGGGTCCAGCAGAGTCCGCGCCGCCAGCAGGTAGTTGCTGTCCTCGTCGTCGGGCGCCACGCAACGCTCGTCGGCGAACCACACGTGTACGTCGAGAAAGTCCTGCGGCTCGGCGGCGAGCAGCCGATAGGTATGTCCCGGGGTCGTGCCGCCGCTGAGCGCGACGTGGGCGACGCCCCGCTGCGAGCGCGCGCGCTGCAGCGTCCGCCTGACGTGTGCCGCGGCCCTGGCGGCGACCGCATCCGCGTCGAGGCAGCTCGTCAGGCGCGTCACGACGCCATCGCGCGCGCGGCCCTGATCGCCGGCACGTAGGTCTGGTCGCGCAGCAGCGCCTGGCGGATGCCCTCGCCGAGCACGCCGGTCTCCCCGCGGGAGGCGCCCGGGATGGTCCAGTCGCGCTCGTTGCCCTGGGGGTCGCGGACGCGAGCGTGGAGGCCGCCGGGCCCGCGGTCGAGGTGCAGCTCACGCCCGCTGGCGGTCGCGAGCGCGAGGCCCTCCAGGCCGCGGACCTGGAGCTCGGGCGCCGCCTCGAGTCGCAGCGCGACGTCCTGCCGGCTGGCTCGCGCCTTTCCGACGAGGGCGTCGCCGTGGGCGAGCAGCGGCCCGGCGCGCCAGTCCAGCCGCGAGGCCATCCAGCCGGCGAGGAGCATCGCCGCGACGGTCGACGCAGGGTGATGGCGGATCGTGACGCTCGTGATCGTCTGCAGCTCGCGACGCAGCGCCGGCGGGTCGAAGCTGGCCGCCAGACGCTCGCGCCATGGCGTCGTGCGCAGCCAGGCGAGATCGACGACGTAGAGGGCCTCGCTCAGCTCGCATGCGCGGTCGAGAGCCTCGGCGGCGCTCGGCTCGTCGACCGAGTCGAGCAGGATGGCCTGCGAGAGGGAGAGCAGCTCCTGCACGATGTCGTGGTGGCCGTGGGGCGACCACAACAGGGTCGGCAGGTCCGTGACGACCAGGGGGTCGGCGATCGTCAGCAGGTCGTCGAGATGGCGGTCGCCGAGTTCGACGACGACGGTCTCGCGCAGCAGGGCCAGCTCGCCCGGAGACCGCTCGTCTTCGGCGGCGATCATGACCCTCGCGTCGAGGCGCTCGCGCCGAGGCTCGTAGGCGAGGACGACCAGCCGCGAGGCGTGGTAGCGCCCGACGCCGCGCAGGCGGTTGGCGATCTCGCCGGTCCACTCGCGGTCGACGAAGGCGATCATGTTGAGCACGCGCGCCGGCACGAACTTCTCATCGACGGCGTGGACCTCGATGAGCAGCGCACGGAGCGCCGCTTCGATGGCGTCTGGCGTGGTTCCCTGCTCGCTCCAGACCGCGTCGCTGCGGCTCATCAGATGGCGCGCCAGTGATCGTCCTCGCGGAGCAGGCCACCGGCCTCGGCGGGGCCCTGCGAGCCCGCTTCGTAGGTCGGCAGCGACCCGGGCTCCTGCGGGTGGGCGGGATCCCAGTATTTGACGATCGGGTCGCAGATGCGCCACTGGGCCTCGACCTCGTCGTTGCGGGTGAAGAGGGTCGCGTCGCCGCGCATCGCGTCGGTGATCAGGCGCTCGTAGGCCTCCGGAGACTGCGACAGGAAGGCCGTGCCGTACTGGAACTCCATCTGGACCGGCCTGATGATCATTCGCGTGCCCGGGATCTTGGCGCCGAGGCGGAGCGACACCCCCTCGTTCGGCTGTAGCGTCAGGACGAGCTGGTTGGGCTGGACGCCGAGCGAGCCGTCCTGGCTGAACGCGAGGTGGGGGACCGGCTTCAGCGTCACGGCTATCTCTGTGATCTTGCGCGCCAGGCGCTTGCCCGTGCGGAGATAGAACGGCACGCCCGCCCAGCGCCAATTGTCGACCTCCAAGCGCAGGGCAGCATACGTCTCGGTCGTCGATCCCGTCGGCACGCCCTCCTCCTGGAGGTATCCGGGCACGTCGTCGCCGCCCGCGTGACCGGGGCCATACTGGGCCCGAACGGACATCTGCGGGATCTCGCCGGCCGTCGGCTGCGTGATGGCCTCGAGCACCTTGACCTTCTCGTTGCGAACCTCTTCGGAGGTGAAGTTGACGGGCGGCTCCATCGCCACGTGGCAGAGGAGCTGGAGCATGTGGTTCTGGATCAGGTCGCGCAGGGCGCCCGCACTGTCGTAGTAGTCGGCTCGCGAGCCGATCCCGAGGTCCTCGGCGGCGGTGATCTGGACGCTGTCTATGTAGTTCCGATTCCAAAGTGGCTCGAACATGCCGTTCGCGAACCGGAAGGCCATCATGTTCTGGACGGTCTCCTTGCCGAGGTAGTGGTCGATGCGAAAGACCTGCGTCTCGTCGAAGATCGCCAGCACGCCGCGGTTCAGGGCCCTGGCCTCCTCGAGCGTCGTGCCGAACGGCTTCTCGATGACGAGGCGCACGTCGCCGCCCTCGTGGCGGGCGAGCTCGGACTCGCCGAGCTGTTCGACGATGACCGGGAAGAAGCTCGGTGCGGTCGAGAGGTAGAAGGCCCTGTTGAGCGTCTCGCCGGCGGCCCGATCGAACTCGTCGAGCACCGCGCGCAGGCCGCTGTAGACGGCGTCGGCGTCGAAGGTGCCGGGTATGTACCTGACGTTCCCGAGCAGGCTCGCCAACACGGCCTCGTCGGGCTTGCGCCGCGAGAAGCGGCGAATGGCCTCCTCGCACTCGGCGCGGTAGTCCTCGTGCGCTTTTTCTTTACGGGACACGCCGACGAGGTTGAAGCGCTCGGGAAGGGCCCCGTCGTGGGCGAGGTTGTAGAGGGCCGGCAGGAGTTTGCGCTTGGCCAGATCACCGGTCGCGCCGAAGATGACGAGGCTCGTTGGGGCAACCGGCAGGCGCTCGAGGCCGGCCGTCAGCGGGTTCTCGAGCTCGGTGCTACCCACGTCCCCGCCGGCCTGGACCGCCACGCTCAGCGGCCCCCGCGTCGCCCGGCCGCCGCGCGCTTGGCAGCCCGGGCGTCGCCGCTGGGCGCGCTCTTGACGGCGTGGCCGCCGAACTGGTTGCGCAGAGCCGCCAGCACCCGGTCGGCGAAGTCGCCGTTGCCGCGCGAGCGAAAGCGCGCGTACAGGGACGCGGTGATGACGGGCGTGGGAACGTCGCGCGCGGTCGCGTCCTCGATCGTCCAGCGGCCCTCGCCGGAGTCCTCGGTGAAGCCCTCGATCGCGCCGAGGTCGTTGCCGTCGGCCTCGAATGCCCGAGCGGCCAGCTCGCACAGCCACGAGCGCACGACCGAGCCCTGGCCCCAGAGATGGGCGATCTTGGCGTTGTCGAGCTCGTACTCGCACTTGTCGAACAGGTCGAACCCCTCGGCATAGGCCTGCATCAGGCCGTACTCGACGCCGTTGTGGACCATCTTGACGTAGTGCCCCGCGCCCGAGGGCCCGAAGCGCAGCCAGCCGCGCGGGCCGATCGCCGCGACGCTCTGCTCGGTCGTCTCGGGTGCAAGGACGTCGAGGATCGGCGCGAGTCGGCCGACGGCTTTCCGCGGGCCACCGACCATCATGCAGTAGCCGACGTCGAGGCCCCAGACGCCGCCGGAAACGCCGACGTCGACGTATTCGATGCCGGCACGCTTGAGCTCCGCGGCGCGGCGCTTGTCGTCGGTCCACTTGGAGTTGCCACCGTCGACGATCATGTCGCCGCGCTCGAGCAGCTTGGCGAGCTTGTCGACCGTCTCCTGGGTCGGCCCGCCGGCCGGCACCATGATCCAGACGATCCGCGGGGCGCTCAGCTGCTTGACGAGAGCCTTGAGCGAGTCGGCTCCCGCGGCGCCGCTCTTGACGGCCCGGCGGACCGCCTTCTCGTCGAAGTCGAACGCCACGACCTCGTGGTCGGAGTCGCGCCGGATGCGGCGCACCATGTTGCCGCCCATCTTTCCCAACCCCACAAAACCGATCTGGGTCATATCTCTGGCCACCTCTATCCGGCGCCCGGCCGGCTCGCTTGACGTCTCGCCCCTGCATCCTGCTCCGGCTCCGTGACGCGGGCGGCGAGCTCGCGCAGCGCGCTCGCCGGATCCCCGCCCTCCAGGCGCACGCGCTCGGCCGGCAGGCCGAGGCCGCGCAGGGTGTCGAGATCGCCGATCGCCTGCGCGTTCTTGAGCGTCGTGAAGGAGTAGGGCGCGCCCGGTATCACCACGTCCTGAGGGCCGTCGTGGAGGAGCTGAAGGAAGCGACCGGTTCGCGGTCCGCCCTTGTGAAACTGGCCGGTCGAGTGCAGGAAGCGCGGCCCGTACCCGAACGTCGTCGTCGCACCGGTCGCCGCCCGGATGGCGCGACGCAGCTCGCCCACCGCATCGTCGAAGGCGGGCGTCGGCTCGGTGTAGGCCATGATCGCCACGTAGGAAGGCGGACCGGCGCCGAGCACGAGCGAGCGCACCTCGGCATCGCTCGCGTCCCGGACGGACGGCAGCCTGTGATCGGCTTCGTAGCCGTCGAGGACTCGCCGGGTGGCGTCCTTCGCCTGCTGAACGTTGGGCTGATCGAAGGGGTTGATCTGGAGCCCCCAGCCGGCCACCGCGACGGCCAGCTCCCACAGCATGAAGAGCCTGCCGAGATCGCCGGGACCTGCGGTCGGGATCGTGATGACCGGATGGCCCGTCTCGCCCAGCGCGCTCGCATGCGCCGCGAGCGCCGTGTCCGGCGCCGTCGTGTCAGAGACGTGGGCGAAGACGCGATCCTCGCCGTATTCCGCCACGGCGCCGACCGGCTCCTCGGCGACGGGCAGGATTCCGGTGCCGTGCTTGCCGGTCGACTCGGCGACGAGCTGCTCGAGCCAGAGCCCGAGACCGGGCAGCGAATCGGAGATCAGGAACGTCAGCTTGTCGCGCCCCGCGCGCGCGAGGGCGCCGAGGGCCGTCCCGAGCCACACGGCCGCCACCTGGTCGGACTCCGCACCGCCCGCTGAGGCCGCGGCGCGCGGGTCGATGCTCGTCTCCCAGGCCGAGGCCGCGCCCTCGAGCAGGCCGCGGACATCGACGCCCATGAGGGCGGCGGGAACGATGCCGAACGGCGACAGCGCGCTGTAGCGACCGCCGATGTCGGGGTCGCCGAGGAATGTGTGCCTGAAGCCTCGCTCGCGGGCGAGATCCGCCAGCCCGGAGCCCGGATCGGTGATCGCGATGAAGTTCGCTCCCTCGCCGATCAGGGAGTAGAAGTGGGCGAAGAGCGACAGCGGCTCGATCGTGCCCCCCGACTTGGACGAAACGACGAACAGCGTGCGCCTGGGCTCGACTGCCTCGGACACGTCCCGGACGCTGGTGGCGTCGGTCGAGTCGAGCACGTGAAGCCGAGGATGCCCGTCGCTGTGGCCGAAGGTCCTGCGCAGTACCTCGGGCGCCAGCGACGAGCCACCCATGCCGAGGAGGACGACGTCGAGGAAGCCGTCGCTGCGGATCTCCTCGGCGAACGCCTCGATCTCGGCGACATCGCCGAGCATGCGCTCGGCGATCGTCAACCAGCCGAGCCTGTTCGCCACCTCGGGTGTGCCCGGCGCCGCCCACAGCGAGGCATCGCCCTCGCGCACGCGCTCGAGGACCCGCTCCCGTCCAGCCCGCGCCAACGCGTGCTGGACCTCCCCCTGAAGCTCTGCCGGAATGCGGGCCTCGACGTCGGGAGTCTGCTCGCTCACGCCACGATCGTAGTGGCAGGGGCGCTGGTATAGGTTTTCCCGGCCCGGTCGCCCAGGCTGTCCTCGCAGCCGGTCGTGGCTCGCCCGGGCCAATCGCCATGTCCTCCAGTCAAGAGCACTCCCGACAGCGCCCCGACCGCAACCTGGCACTCGAGCTCGTCCGTGTGACCGAGGCGGCCGCGCTGGCGGCCGCGCCGCTCGTCGGCGCCGGTGACAAGGAGGCCGCCGACCAGGCCGCCGTCGACGGCATGCGCTACATGCTCCACTCGGTTCCGATGGACGGCGTCGTCGTCATCGGCGAGGGCGAGAAGGACGAGGCGCCGATGCTCTACAACGGCGAGCAGATCGGCGACGGCACGCCGCCCGCCGTGGACATCGCGGTCGACCCGCTCGAGGGGACGACGCTGGCTGCGCACGGGATGCCGAGCGCGCTCGCAGTCATCGCGCTGTCGGCCCGCGGCACGATGTTCGACCCGGGGCCGTGCGTCTACATGGAGAAGATGGCCGGCGCCCAGGACATCGCCGATCTGCTCGACCTCGACCGTCCGCTCGGAGAGACTGTTCAGCTCATCGCCGAGCGACGGGGCCGTCCGGTCGGCGACGTCATGGTGGTGGTGCTCGACCGCCCGCGCCACGACGAGGGGATCGCGGCTATCCGCGAGGCCGGCGCCCGAGTACGACTGATCGCCCACGGCGACGTGTCGGCGGCGCTGCTGGCCGTGACCGAGCGCTCCCCGGTCGACATGCTCTGGGGCATCGGCGGAACGCCCGAGGGCGTCATCACAGCGGCCGCCGTCAAGTGCCTGGGCGGCCAGCTGCTGGGGCGCCTGTGGCCGCGCGACGACGCCGAGCGCACAGCCGCCACAGAGGCCGGCTACGACCTCGATCGGGTACTCGACCGCGACGACCTGGTCGCCGGCGAGGACGTCTTCTTCTCCGCCACGGGCATCACCGACGGCGACGTCCTGCAGGGAGTCCGCTACCCGGACGCCGGCGGCGCAACGACCGAATCGCTGGTCACGCGTGCCCGCACCGGCACCATTCGCAGGATCCGGGCGACGCACGATCGCGCCAAGCTGCGTGCGGTCGGCGGCGAGCGCTTCTGAGCTCGACGCGGCTCCCGCGAGCCCCAGGCGTCACCGGCCCGGGTGGCGCCGCAGTCGTGCTGCAACAATCCGCGGCATGAGCCCGGAACGCTTGTGGAGGCTGTCGGCGGCGCTGCGCAGACGAGGCCACCGTCGCCTCGCCCTGATCGTCAAGAAACTCAACTCGGTGATCTACCACAACTCGCTGGCGCCGGGTGCCGACTTCAGCCCCGACGTCACGTTCGGCCACCACGGCTTCGGGACCGTCGTGCATAGCAACGTCACGATCGGCAAGCGCGTCAAGATCTGGCAGAACGTCACCATCGCCGTGCGCTCGTCGACCGGCTCCCCGCATCGCATCTTCATCGAGGACGACGTCACCATCGGCGCCAACTCGGTCGTCATCTCGCCATCCGAGGGCAGCCTGCGCATAGGCCGCGGCGCTCGTATCGGCGCCGGGGCGGTCGTTGCCGAAGACGTCCCGGCGGGAGCCACGGTCGTCAGCGCGCCGTCGCGCGTCCTCGCTGGCGAGCGCTCGGCCGGCGAGGACCGGCCCGCCGCGCGAACCTAGACGGCGAAGCGCCCCACGCGCGACTCGGCGAGGTCCAGGCGCACGAGCGAGCGCAGGAAGCCGTAGGTCACGATGACGTGGATGCGCGACTGGGTCGCGTTGTAGACGCGACGGCTCACGCGCGAGGCGATCGCGGGGTAGAAGTTGGCGACCTCGACCTCGACATGCAGGCGGGCATGCCGCTCGTCCTCGCCGGGGCTGCGACGAACCTCGATCTGGAGGTAGCCGTCACCACGTCCGCGCCGCGACACGAGCAGGCCCCGCTCGATCCGCCAGCGGACGAGGCCGCGGACGGAGTCGAGCTCGTATTCGGGGGCGTCGAAGGTGATCAGGCGCAGCAGCGGCGTGAGCAGGACGACCGATCGCCCCGACTCCGTGTACTGGACGCGGATCAGGCCGAGTGTCACGCGCGCCAGGAAGCGCCAGTAGGTCCGCGCCAGGCGCTCGAGGTTGGCCGGTGTCCAGATCTCATCGAGAGCCGTCTCCTCGATGACGACGTCGGCCCTCTGGACCGAGCGCACCGCTCCCGTCGCGGCATCGAACAACGTTTCGTCGTCGAGGTCGACGATGGCCACGCGATCGGGTCGGCGGCCGCGCGGAGGCCGGTTGAGCACGAGCCAGCTCACGACGCCCGCGACGAGCAGCGCGAGGACCGCGATGCCGATCCACGCAAGCGTCATGGCTTCCTCGGCGGGCTCACGGCACCCAGGCTATCCGCGGGCTCCGACGTCCGAAGCTCGATGCGTCCCCCAGTGGTGATATCCAACAAGTATTCCCGACGGCCTCCCTTCACGTCCGCGACCGCTCACCGAGTTAGCCCTGACTGCGACCGCCGCTCAGGCTGAGCGGCTGGCCCGGAGCTGGATGGCGGCTCTGATCATGGCGCGCCCGCTGGCGGCGATCGGCGAGCTCTCGCTCGGCGTGTTTGCGCTTGAGGCGCCCGCGCTCTGCGCTCACGCGATCCGCGCGCTGCAGTCCGACGCCGAGCTCGACTCTCTCACGGGAGGGGGGGCGCCGAGCGGACGCGAGGGCTCCGCGCCGGCCCTGCGGCTAGGTGAGATCGCGTCCGCGCCGAGCGCCGCGGCGGCCGTCGAGGCCGTCGAGGTGCTGCGCGGCGTGCTGTGGGAGGCGCTGCTCGAAGAGGTAGGCACCGTGAGCGAGGACCGGGCAGCGCTGCGCCGCGTGGCCGACCTGTCGGACAGGCTGGCCTACGTGTGCTCGAGCCTGCTCGTTGTCGCGGTCCGCCGGGCCGACGAGGAGACCGAGGCACGGGTCGGTGACGTCGCGCAGGTGAGCGCCGGTGGCCCGGACACCGCGCCGCCGATCGGCGGCGGTGCTGCGCCCGCGCCGATGGGCGCGGCGGTCATCGTCGACGAACATGTGAGATTGTCCAGGCCCGAGCCCCCGCAGCCGCCGGGCGTTCGCCTGGCCCAAGCGCCGGGCGATGGGTCGGCGGCGTGGGAGGATCTCCGCGACGGCGCCCACGTCGGAGTGGGGCCGGAAATCGAGATCCGCGATGAACGCTCCGAGGAGGGCCCGGCCGCCTGGATCGGCTCGATCGGCCGGCAGCTTGCCCGCTACCACGAGGACGCTCGCCCCTTTGCCGTCCTGCTCGTCGAGCCGGTGTCGATCGAGCTCCTGCGCGACGCGCCCGAGGATCTGGCGCGGGTCGACCTGGCCCTCCGACGCGTGCTGTTGGACGCGCTCAGGGCGTCGCCGGCCGACGGCTCGCGGGCTTCTCTCACGCGTCAGAGCCCCGGTCGGTACTGGCTCGTGGCGCCGCTTCCAGATCGCGCTGCCGTGGGCGAGCTCGCCGCCCGACTCACGAGCGCGGCTGCCCGGGTCAGAAGCGACCGCGCCGGAGCGCAGCAGATCGCGGTCGGCGCCGCCCTCTGCCCCGACGACGGCCGCGACGCGCCGGCGCTGGCGGCCCACGCCGACGTCTCCCTTTACGCCGCGCGGTCGGCTTCCGGCCTGTCGCGACGGCACACCATCATCGACGAGCCGGCCTGAGCCGGCATCCGGGCGGCCGGGTGGCCGGTAGGCGCGCTCGGGCGGCCTCAGCCGGCGAGCGCCCCGCCGGTGAGGGCGGAGGAGGGCACACCGGCCGGCAGGCCGAGCGCGGGCGTGTTGGGCGAGCTGCCGACAACGCGGGTGTGGATGCGGACCGTCTCGGTGATTCCGAGTGCGGCTGCCGCTCCGGCCGTCAGGTCCCAGTCGGCGCCGATGTGGCTGTAGGGACCCCGATCCAACACCGGCACCGTCAGGGCGTGTCCGCCGTAGCCGACCTTGATCAGGGTGCCGCAGGGCAGCGTCCTGTTGGCCACGCCGACGACGCCGGGCGTCAGCGTCTGCCCGCAGGCGGTCCTTTTGCCGTAGAAGCCGGGTCCGAACCAGGTCGCGATCCCGACGGGGCGGACCCTCGCGCTGGTGGCGGGCGTGGGAGCGCTCGGGGCCGGTGCGCCGGCACCACCGGTCGAGGCCGCGCTCGCCGTCGGGAGGGTTACGCCGGCGCCGGCCGCGCAGGCGCACGCCGTCAGGCCGAGGAGCATCGCTGTCTTTGACTTGATTCGCATCGTTTACGACGCCTACGGGGTGAGCTGACGGGCTCGCGCGGCACCTGAGTGCGGCGCTACGGCCCTTGCGGACCGATTCGCCCCGGCGGATCGACCTTCGATCCGCATTGGGTCCCCCGTCCACCGCGACCAAGGGCCACGGCGGTTCGGCGTGGCGCGGAGTATATACAACAGGCGCGCGGGTCAGGAAAGCGGCAGGCGCGTGAGCACGTCTTTGAGCAGGCGCTCGCCGGTCGAGATGCCGGCCTTGGCCAGCTCGCCGAAGATCTCGGCGGCCGTCGCCACCAGCTCGGCGCCGCCTGGAGGAGCGACGGGGCCGCTTGCGCGGTCGAAGTCCGACTCGAAGCCCTGGCGCGGAACGCCGGTGTCGGCCTTGGCGCCGGCGGGCGCCGCCTTCGCTCGCTTTGCCCTGGGCTTCGCGGGCGCGGCGGGCGCAATCTTGGCCTTGACCGTCGCCGTCGGCTCCTTGCGGACCTTGGCTCCGGCCTGCCCCGCCTTCGCCGGACGGGGCCGGGCCTTCGACGGTGCGGCCCCGACGGCCTTCGGCGCGGTGCGGGTCGGCGACGCCGGGCGTCCGCCGGAGGAGGCTGGGGTGGCAGGCGGCGCCGCGGAAGCCTTGCGGGCGGCGGCCCGCCGGGCGCTCGAGCGCTGCGGACGCGTTCGAGGCAGATTCGCCAGCACGCCCTCGCCAAGCTGGGGATCGCTCGGCCGGCCGTTGCTCTCGCTGGGCGCGCTCATCCGCACATCATTGCTTAAGGCGACGCCGGCAGGTAGAGCGAGAATGTGGCCGGACGGGCCGGCGACGCGTTAGCATGGGAACTCGGAGAACCCGTTTTCAGTTGTAACGTCGGCAGGCCTGCGGCCGTATGTTCGACGGAGGAGTTAGTCCCAGCCAATTTCGCGGGGCCCAGGCGTTCGCCAACGGGTTCTCGACCGACGCAAGAAATGGAAACACACGTATGTCAGTAGTCGAGCTGCAGGAGCTGGATGAGGTCAAGGGACTGGTCGCCAAGGGGCAGCAGGTAGGCGTTCTCTCCTACGCGGAGATAACGAAGGCCGTGTCCGAGCTCGACCTCGACGAGTCCGACGTCGAAGAGCTGCACGGATTCTTCGAGAAGTCCGAGATCGAGCTCGTCGAGGACATCGATCCGGCGATCGCCGCCTCGGCACAGCTCGAGCGTGCGCCGGACAAACGCGGGCGGCGCAAAGCGAAAACGGCGCTCGACCTCAAGCCCGACATGACGACGGACTCGCTGCAGCTGTTCCTCAAGGACATCGGCAAGGTTCGCCTGCTGACCGCCCAGGAGGAGGTCGATCTCGCCAAGCGCATCGAGCGCGGCGACCTCGACGCGAAGCAGAAGATGGTCGAGTCCAACCTGCGCCTGGTCGTGTCGATCGCCAAGAACTACCGCAACCAGGGCCTGCCGTTCCTCGACCTGATCCAGGAGGGCACGCTCGGCCTCGTTCGGGCGGCGGAGAAGTTCGACTACCGCAAGGGCTTCAAGTTCTCGACCTATGCCACTTGGTGGATCCGCCAGGCGATCGCGCGCGCCCTCGCGGACAAGGCGCGCACCATCCGCATCCCCGTCCACGTCGTCGAGAAGCTCAACAAGATCGGTCGTGCCGAGCGCAAGCTCGTTACCGAGCTCGGCCGCGAGCCGACGGCCGACGAGATCGCCGAGGTCACAGGCATCGATCCCGAGGAGGTCGACTCGATCAAGCGCTCCGCCCAAGCTCCGGTGTCGTTGGAGAAGCCGGTCGGAGACGAGGAGGAGTCCGAGTTCGGCCAGTTCATCGCCGACGAGCGCGCCGAGTCCCCCTACGAGCGCGCCGCCGAGATCCTGACGAAGGAGGCTCTGCGCGAGGCGCTCGAGAACCTCTCCTACCGCGAACGGCGGGTGCTCGAGCTGCGCTATGGCCTCGGTGGCGAGCACCCCCGCACCCTCGACGAGGTCGGTCGCACGTTCAACGTCACGCGCGAGCGAATCCGCCAGATCGAGAACCAGTCGCTCAAGAAGCTGCAGTCGCTGGCCGAGGCGCAGAAGCTCCGCGACGTAGCCTGACACCCCGTTCGGGGCGCAGGCGGGCGCCCGAGGAGGCGCCTCTCGATGCCTGAAAGCGCGCCTACGAGCGCCTGAGCAGCCCCCGCGCCGTCCAGGGTGGGTCATCCGATTCAAGGCTTTGGCCCGGTCTGCCGATCAGGTCGCATGTTCGACGTCCAGGCTGCGCTTCGCGAACTCGTCGCGAAAGAGGGATCCGACCTTCACCTGAAGGCCGGATCGGCGCCGCTCTACCGGGTCAACGGCGACCTCACGCTCGACGCCGGCGCCGCCGTGCTCACCTCCGAGGACACCGAGGAGGCGCTGAGGACACTGCTTATCGACGAGACGAAGCTCGAAGAATTCGGACAGGAGCATGAGGTCGACTTCTCCTTCGAAATCGAGGGCGTGGCTCGCTTCAGGATCAACGCCTTCCGCCAGCGCGGGCTGGTTTCGATCGTCTGTCGTGCAATTCCCCACCGGATCAGCTCGATCGAAGAGCTCTCGCTGCCGCCGGTGGTGCGCGAATTGGCCGAGGAGGAGCGCGGCATCGTCCTGCTGACCGGCACGACCGGATCGGGCAAGTCGACGACCCTGGCGGCCATGATCGACCACATGAACCACACGATGAGCAAGCACATCGTGACGATCGAGGACCCGATCGAGTTCGTGCACGAGGACAAGCGCTCGGCGATCAACCAGCGCGAAGTCGGCATGGACACCGCGTCCTTCAAGCGCGCCCTGCGCCGTGTCCTGCGCCAGGACCCCGACGTGATCCTGGTCGGCGAGATGCGCGATGAGGAGACTGTTCAGACGGCGCTGTCGGCGGCCGAGACCGGACACCTCGTCCTCTCGACCATCCACACCGTCGACGCGACCGAGTCGATCAACCGCATGCTCGACTTCTTCCCGCCCCACCAGCACGGTCAGGCCCGCAGCATGATCGCCGGAACGATCAAGGGCGTCATCTCCCAGCGGCTCGTTCCCGGCGCCGAGGGTGGGCGCGTGGCGGTCTGCGAGATCCTGCGCATGACCGGGCGAGTGCGCGACATGATCATGGACCCGGCTCAGACCGGCAAGCTCGTCGAGGTCATCACGAGCGGCGGCTACTACGGCATGCAGACCTTTGACCAGGCGCTCTACGGCCACGTCAAGGCCGGCCGCGTGACCTTCGAGGATGCCATGCGCGTGGCGTCCAGCCCCCACGACTTCAAGCTGCTGATGCAGGCCGAAGGACGTCGTGGCACGACGATGGAGGACGTGGCGGCCGCAAGCGCGGCCGGCGACGCCAAGCCTGACTCTTCGCTCACGGCCGCCTAGCAGCGCGCGAGCAACTCACTTCAGTTGGTAAAGTAACGGGAGTAATGGCCGTCGATGAGACATGTCCGGTGTGCATGACCGCCCAGATCGTGTGTGGCAAGTGGACGCTGCTGCTCATCCGCGACCTGTCCGAGGGGCGCTCCCGCTTCTGCGAGCTCGAACGCTCGCTCGCGGGCATCAGCCCACGGACGCTGTCGCTGCGGCTGCGCGCGCTCGAGGAGGAGGAGATCGTCGAGCGCCACACCTTCCCTGAGGTCCCCCCTCGCGTCGAGTACGCGCTCACCGAGAAGGGCAGGGCGCTGATCCCGATCATCGACGACATGCGCTCCTACGGCGAAGCCTGGCTGGGCGAGGAATGCTCCCAGCAGCCGACGCCGCTGGATCTGCTCGCCGTATAGGCCCACACCGCTGCAAGACGCGGTGCGCGGGGCAGGAGCGGCGTGGCCAGCCGCGAAGTGGGTGCGGATGCGTTCACTTCAACTCCAGGCCGCGTTGAGCGAGTACGTCGAGGAGGCCGCCGCCCACCTCCACGCCGAGATCGCCGCCGGCGCCGAGGTGCCCTTCGAGCTCGGGCAGGCTCCGGCGAGGAGAGGCTCGGGCGGCCCGGCGCTCTACTGCTACCGCCCGCTGACTGGCGAGTTCATCGCAGCTCGCGCGCCTCAGCTCGAACGGCTACCCGGCCACGCCAAGGCCCTGACGATGCTCGAGGGCTTCGACGGGCTCGGCCGCTACGTCGCGAGTCTCGGCGCCGATGTCGGGCGTTCCGGAGGAAGGGCGGCCGCTCGCGCCGCGCTCGCCGGCGTGCTCAGCGACGTGTTCGCCGACCAGAGCGACTTCGAGCTGCAGCCCGAGCGATTGGCCGCAGCGCTCCAGCGGCTGGAGCTGTCGGCATCGGCCTCTGCAAACGAGGTGACCCTCGTGGCGACGCTTCGCGGCCTGACGATCACCTCGGCTGAGCTGCCGCTCACGCGCGGGCTGACGATCGCCCATCCGCAGGCCCTCGAAGGGCTGCCGGCGGCCGCCGGCGCCGACGTCGACGACGAGCCCGGGGGCCACCTGGTCGTCGTGCTGGGCGTCGAGGACGACGACCCGAAGGAGGGTCTGGCTCGCGGACGCGAGGTGCTCGAGGATCTGCTGCGCGCCCTGCGCCTGTTCGGCGACGGGCGCGTGACGCTCGGCGGCCTCGGCTGGGTGCGCATGGGCGAGGGGGCCTGGAGCGCCTTGGCGCTCGGCTCCCACGGCAGGCCGCACGGCATGCTGGTCGTGACCGCCGAGCAGGAGGACGAGCTGAGGGCGTTCTGCAACCTCGTCTCGCGCCGCGCTCCCCACGGCAACGAGCTCGCCTGGGCGCTGCGGCGTTTCGAGCTCGGCTGCGAGCGCCACAGCCCGCTCGAGGCGCTGACCGATCACCTGCTCGGCCTGCGCGCCCTGCTCGAGCCCGAGGGCCCGTCGAGCGGGCTGCTGCCGGTCCGCCTCGCAGCCCTCTGCGCGACACCCGAGCGGCGCGCGGATCTGAGAGACCGGACGTTCCAGGCGATCGAGCTCGAGCGCGCTGCCGTGGCGGGACAGGCTGTCGTCCACGCCGGCGCCCAGACGCTCGCGCAGGAGACGGCCGATCATCTCCGGGCGCTGCTGCGAGACGTCATCTGCGGCCATCTAGAGCTCGATCTCGTCGCGTTCGCCGACGAGCTGCTGGCTCCGGAGCCGCCCCCGGTAGAGCCCGCCTCAGGCGAAGAGATAGTCGGCTACGGCGACGAGGCCGAGGAGATCCTGGACCTCTATCTCTAGGTGCGGCACGAGGATCGGCGCCTGGCCGCCGAGGGTCTTCGTGAGGCGCTCGATCGTCTCTCGGTCGCGACGGGCGAGCACGTCGAAGTCGGCGAGGTTGCTCGCCACCTTGGCCGCGAGCGCGTCGCCCAACTCGCCCTCGAGCAGCGATCTCACCTCGGAAGCGCTGTGCCCCTCCAGGCCGTCGCGGTTGACGCGGTTGACGATCAGCTCGCCGCGGGCCATGCCGGCCGCCTCGAGGCGCTTCGCCAGGAAGCCCGCCTCCTCGGCCGGCTCGGCCTCGGGCGAGGTCACGATCAGAAACGCCGTCTCGGGCGATCGCAGGAGTGCAGCCACGCCCCGTGTCTGCTCGCTGAAGCCATCGAGGACGCCGACCATCGAGCGGAAGAAGCGCGACAGCTCGGCGAGCATGTCGACACCGGTCACACGGGCGAAGATCGCGAAGATCAGCGCGGTCCCGCGCCCGAACAGCCGCGCCGTCAGGCCGCTCGGCGCGAGGAATACCTGCAGCGCCCGCCCTTCCAGGAACCCGAGCAGCCGGTTGGGCGCGTCGAGGAAGTCGAGGGCGTTGCGAGAAGGCGGCGTGTCGAGGACGATGACATCGAAGTCGTGCTCGTCGTAGAGCTCGTACAGCTTGGCTATGGCGCTCAGCTCCTGTGAGCCCGACACCGCGGTCGAGAGCTCGCGGTAGACCGGGTTGGACAGGATCTCCTGGCGGGCCTGCTCGTCGGGCGCCAGGCGGGCGACGATGTCGTCGAACGTCCGCTTGGCGTCGAGCATCATCGCCCAAAGCTCGCCCTCGATCTCGACGCCCCCGGCTGCGGCCGGCTCGATCCGATGCGGCTCGCCCGAGAGCTTCTCGAGGCCGAGGGCCGACGCGAGGCGCCTCGCCGGGTCGATCGTGACGACCGCCACCTTCTCGCCGCGCATGGCCAGCCCGAGGGCGAGCGCCGCGGAGGTCGTCGTCTTGCCGACCCCGCCCGCGCCGACACAGACGAGCACGCGCTTGCCGTTAAGTCGGCCCTGAAGGCCGCGTCGGGATTTGGCGCTCATGTCGGGATCGTAGTTCCCGTGCAGGAATCGTCACCGGCTATGCGAATACCCACCGGACGGCTTTCCATCAATCGAGTATCGGAGCCCCCCGTGGAAGGAAAGGCCAAGGTCATCGCGTTCGCCAACCAGAAGGGTGGTGTGGCGAAGACGACCACAACGCTGAACCTCGCCGCCGCATTCGCGGAGGAGGGTCACCGCGTCCTGTGTGTCGACATGGATCCCCAGGGCAACCTGACGATGTCACAGGGCATCGATCCGGACACGCTCGAGAAATCGATGTACGACGTCCTCGTCCACAAGGTCTCGATCCGCGAGGTGGTCCGCAAGCGAGAGATCGACATCGCCTGCGCCTCGATCGACCTGGCGGGCGCCGAGATCGCGATGTCGACGATGATCGGACGTGAGCGCTCGCTGCAGAAGGCGTTCGAACCGATCCTCGAGGACTACGACTTCATCTGCATCGACACGCCCCCGAGCCTCGGCCTGCTGACGATCAACGCCCTCACCGCCGCCGACAAGGTCATCGTCCCCGTCCAGTGCGAGTATCTGTCGATGCGCGGGCTCATCCAGCTGCAGAACACCCTGGCGATGATCCGTGAGAATCTCAACCCGGGCGTCGACATCGAGGGTATCCTCCCGACACTTGTCGACTCGCGCACGATCCATGCCAAGGAGGCGATCGAGATCCTGGAGGAAAACTTCGGGGATCGCGTGTTCGCCTCGCGCATCCGCAAGACGGTCCGCTTCGCCGAGGCGCCGGTGAAGGGCATGTCGGTCCTCAAGTACGAGCCCGACGGGGTCGCGGCTCAGTCCTACCGGCAACTCGCGCAGGAGGTTCTAACCCATGGACAACGCTAAGCGCGCGAGCATGCGCGAAGGACCCCTAGCCGCCCTCTTCCGCAAGACCGAGGGCCTGGAGGAGCCGGCCCCGACGCCGCCCGCCGCCCGCGCCAAGCGTCGGCCCGCCGCCGAGGCCCCTGCCGAGCCGCCGCATCCGCGTGAGACCGGTCTGCCGCATCCCGGCCTGAGCGCCTCGCCCGAGGCGCCGCCGCAGGAGACCCGCGTGCCGAGCCCTCAGGAGCGCCTGCGTCACGCCTTCTCGTCGGAGATCCCAGAGAACGTCCTCGAAAGGCCTACACGCCCCTCCCGCGACGTCTACGCCGCCCAGAGCCCGTCGTACTCGCGCCCGCCCGAGGTCGTTGGTAAGCCGATCATCCGCGTCGTCGGCGTCGGCGGTGCCGGCGTCAACGCCGTCAACCGAATGGTCGAGGCCGAGGTCGAGGGCATCGAGTTCCTGGCCGTCAACACCGACCTCCAGTCGCTGCAGCAGTCGACCGCCGACATCACCCTGCACATCGGCGCCGAGCTCACCCGCGGGCTCGGGTCCGGATCCGACGCCAGCGTCGGGCGCCGCGCGGCGATGGAGGACTACGACCGCATGAAGGCGCTCCTGAAGGGCTCGGACATGATCTTCATCGCCACCGGCCAGGGCGGCGGCACAGGCACCGGCGCAGCGCCGATCGTGGCGCGCATCTCGCGTGAACTCGGCGCGCTGACGGTCGCCATCGTGACCAAGCCGTTCGGGTTCGAGGGCTCTCGCAGGCGGGAGCAGGCCGAGCAGGGCGTGGCCGCCCTCGCCGAGGAGGTCGACACCCTGATCGTCGTGCCCAACGACCGCCTGCTCGGCGTGCTCGACAAGCAGACCGCCATGGTCGAGGCTTTCCGAGTCGCGGACGACGTCCTGCGCCAGGGCGTCCAGGGCGTGTCCGACCTGGTCACGCTGCCGGGCCTGATCAACCTCGACTTCGCCGACGTCAGGACGATCATGAGCGACGCGGGCAACGCCCTCCTCGGCATCGGCATGGGAGTTGGCGAGAACCGGGCGATCGAGGCCGCCATGCAGGCTGTCTCCTCGCCGCTGTTGGAAACGTCGATGGATGGCGCCCGCTCGATCCTGCTGTCGATCACCGGGGGCGTCAACCTCTCGCTGTGGGAGGTCAACGAGGCCGCCAAGTCGGTCTCCGAGGCCGCCCACCCCGACGCCAACATCATCTTCGGCGCGATGGTCGACGACAAGCTCGACGACGAGGTCTGGGTGACGGTCGTGGCCACCGGCTACGGCGACGAGGGCCGCCGCAAGAGCCTCAGCCGGCTCAGAGAGCCTGCGGCAGGCGAGGTCCGCGTGCAGCGGGCAGCGCCCGCGCAGTCACGCCGCGGCGGTCTTTCGGTGGATGAACTAGAAGTGCCCGAGTTCATCCCCAACTCCTGACCTGACGCGCGTCAGCGCTTCGCCATGCTGCGTCCTCGATCGCTCGCCTGCGAAGCAGGCTTCGCTCACTGCGTCCTTGCCTGACTCGACTGACGCACGTCAGGCGGTCTGGCTCGACCGACCACCCTCAGAGGCGTCGGTGCTCGCCAGCGGGCGTCGCGTGCCGAGCATGCCGGCAGGCGGGTGTGGTATCGCTCTGCAATGAGCGCGGGACAGAATGGTGTCGTGGCTGCGGGCCATCCGCTGACGGCCGAGGCCGGAGCGCGGGCGCTGCGCGAGGGCGGCAACGCCGTCGACGCGGCGGTGGCGGCGATGCTGATGTCGTTCGTGACCGAGCCGCTGCTGACCGGCCTGGGGGCCGGCGGCCACATGTTGGTTGCCGGGGCCGGCTGTCGGCCGGCGGTGCTGGACTTCTTCGTCGGAGCGCCCCGACGCGCCGACGACGGCTCGGAGGCCGAGCTCCAAGGCATCGACGTGTCGTTCGGCGACGCCGCCCAGCAGTTCCACATCGGGCCGGCCTCATGCGGCGTCTACGGCACGCCGGCAGGCGTCTGCGAAGCCGTCCGCAGGTGGGGAACGGCGCCGATGGACGACCTCGCCGAGCCCGCTGCCCGTCTGGCTCGCGACGGCGTGGTGCTGAACGCCGGGCAGGCCTATGTGGCGCGGATCCTCGCGGCGCTGCTGACCTCGACGCCGGAGTGCGCGGCCCTTTGGGCGCCCGACGGGCGTCTGCTCGGGGAGGGCGACACGCTACGAAACGTGGAGCTGGGAGATGCGCTGTCGCGGCTCGCGAGCGAGGGGCCCCAGCCCTTCTACAGCGGCGACATCGGCGCCGCCGTGGCGGACTGGCTGGCGGCGAAGGGCGGCTCGATCGGCGTGGCCGACCTCGATGCCTATGAGGCGATCGAGCGCGAGCCGGTGCGCGTGTCCTATCGCGACCGGGAGATTCTCACGAATCCGCCGCCGTCAGCCGGAGGGACGCTGCTCGCGTACTCGCTGGCGCTGCTCGACCGGGGGCCGGCACCGCCGACGCTGGCGGTGATCCTGGACGCGATGATCGCGGCGCAGTCCGAGCGGACGCCGGAGTTCGTCGAAGGGCTCGACCAGCCGGGTTTCCTCGAGCGGTTCCTGGCGAGCCGTCTCGGCTCGACGACGCACATCTCCGTCATCGACGGGGATGGCCTGGCGTGCAGCGTGACCTGCACGAACGGAGAGGGCTCGGGCGTCGTCGTGCCGGGCACGGGTATGCACCTGAACAACGTCATGGGTGAGCAGGACCTCAACCCGCTCGGCTTCCACCTGCACCCAGCGGGCCGGCGCCTGCCGAGCATGATGGCCCCGTCGATCGTCATGCGCGACGGCGAGGTCGAGATGGTGCTCGGCAGCGCCGGCTCGAATCGCATCCGTTCCGCCCTCCTGCAGACCATCGTCGCGGTCGTCGATCGCGGCATGCCAGCCGATCAGGCGGTCGGCTGGCCGCGGGTCCACTTCGAGGACGGCACCGTCTTCGCCGAGCCCGGCATCGACCTCGCAGGGCTCGCCCCCGGCATGCGGGTCGTCAACTTCGGCGCGCTCAACCTGTTCTTCGGCGGCGTTCAGGCGGCGCTGCGCCGGAACGGGCGCTTGAGCGGTGCCGGGGACCCGCGCCGGGGCGGCGTCGCGGTGACGCTATGAGGCTCCTGGCCGCGCTGGCGGCGCTGGCGTCGACCGCCGTGATCGCCGGCTGCGGCGGCGTCAAGGCGGCCGACCTCTTCATCGTCTATCGCAGCGGCACCACGCCGCACGCTCACCTGACGCTGCTCGTCAACGAAGAAGGCAACGTCACCTGCAACGGCGGCCCGATCGTGAAGCTCAGCGACGCCCAGCTCGTGAAGGCACGAGCCATCCAGGAAGATCTCCACGACTCCGCCCAGAGCCACCTGACGCTCGCGCCGCGGGCCGGGTCGGTGCTGCGCTACTACGTGCGCGAGGAAAGCGGCGACGTGCGCTTCAGCGACAACTCCGCGGCTCAGCCGTCGGTCCTGCACCAGCTCCAGCTGTTCGTCCTGGAGACCGCCCAGCAGGTCTGCCACCTGCCCGAATAGCCGGCCTCAGGCGAAGCGGACCTTGCCGTTGGAGAGCGCCCGGACCTGTGCCCGCTCGAGCAGATCGAGCCGGTCGAGGGCCGCTTGGAGCAGGCTTCCCAGCAGGCGCAGCCGCGCGTTCTCCGAGCGGAGCTCGAGCAGCTCCTGCTTGCACTCGATGTCGAACTCCACCGTGGCGGCCATCCGGTAGGAGTCCAGCGCCTCGAGATCGGCGTCCTCGAGCTCGCGGTCAGTCGCTTCCTTGACGAGCTCCCGGTAGAGCTCGCGGGCAGCCTTCGCGGCGTCGATGTCGAGCTCCTCTCGCTCATCGTCCAGGAAGCCGACGACGCCGGCCGGGAACGCGAGCTCCTCTTGGCGCTCCAGCAGCCTGAACGGCTGCGTCCCGCGGACGAGGATGTTCAGGCGACCGTCGTCGAGGCGCTCGAGCACGTGCTCGACCTCGCATGCACAACCGATCGGCTTGAGCTCCTCCTCGGACAGCCAGATGATGCCGAACTGGCGATCGAGCGACCCAGGCGCGCCGCGCAGACACTGCTCGATCATGCGCCGGTAGCGGTCCTCGAAGATGTGCAGCGGCACGCCCTCGCCGGGTAGCGCGACGATCCCAAGCGGGAACAGCGGAAAGCCTCGGGTGCTCGCCTCGGCCATCGTGTGAGTTTAGGAGGGCCCGCCGGCTCTGCCGCTGGTCCAGAGGCGCCGCGCCTAGTGCGCGCGCGGCTTGTGGGCGGCGAGCATCAGGTTGTAGAAGATGGCAGCCGGCAGGCGCGACTCGAGCAGCCGGCGGTCGAGCTCCTGGAGCAGCAGATAGCCGCGGTAGGCGTACATGCGCCACGCCCACGGCACCTGGTCGGGGTCAGCCGTCGCCTCGAGCGTTCGATTCGTCCAGCCGAACCAGTTGGCGAGCAGCTCCTCGCCGCTGACGCGCACGTCCTCGAAGCCAGCAGCACGCGCGATCCGCGAGAGCTCGGCCGGAGCGAAGGCGTGGACGTCGACCACTCCCTCCAGTGACTCGTCGTCGCCGCGGTCCTCCGCGCCGGGCGCCGCGGCGGCGCCGAGAGCGCGCCGCCAGAGCGGCGCGAGCGCCGTCGCGAGTCGCTTCGGGACCGTGGCCAGCCTGTCGCCGTAGCGGGAGGGCTCGCCGGCGAAGATGACCGTGCCGCCGGGGGCGAGGACGCGCTCGAACTCCGCGAAAGCGCGGGGAAGATCGGGGATGTGGTGCAGAACGGCGTGGCCGATGACGAGGTCGAAGCTGTCGTCGGCGAAGGGCAGGCGCTCGGCATCGGCCGGCTCGGTGCGGACGGGCAGGCCGAGAAGCTGGGCGTTGACTTTGAGGGCATCGAGCATGCCGGGGGAGATGTCGCTGCACGTCGCTTCGCCGATCAATCCGGCGCGCAGCAGGTTGAGCGTGAAGTAGCCCGTCCCCGAGCCGATCTCGAGCGAGCGCGCGTAGTGCCCCGGTTCGCGGCCGAGCGCCTTGGCGAGCTTGGCCGTCACCTGGCTGAGGCCGAGCCCGCCGAAGTCGATGCCCCACTTCGAGTCGTAGTGACCCGCCGCGACGTCGTGGTAGCGCGTGTTCGCGTCGCGGATCTCCTCGGGACTCAGAGCGGGCGCCACGGTGCGGCACCATATACTCGCGCGCCGTGCTCGCGCCTTCAACCTGGGCTTGAACCTTCCGGCCAACCGTATCCCTTGACAGCAGACCTCTATCTCCAGAGAGACCAGCCGGAGGGCGTGCCGCCGTTGGCCCTGACCGGCGAGCGGACCCTGCCCGACGTGCCCGAGGAGAACTACTGGTATCGCCGCCACCTCGCCGTCTACGAGTGGATAGCCGCGCAGCTGAGCGGCGCCCGCGTCATCGACATGGCGTGCGGCGAGGGCTACGGGACGGACGTGCTCGGTGCCCGCGCCGCCACGGCCGTCGGCGTCGACGCCAACCCCGAGGCCCACGAGCATGCGCGCATGCGCTACCGGCGCGAGAACGTCCGCTTCGCGCGCGATCTCGTCTCGAGCTTCGACGAGGCGGCCGACGCCGTCGTGTTCCTCCAGACGATCGAGCACATCGAGGAGCCCGGCGCGGTTCTCGAGCACTTCCGCTCGCTGATCCCGCGAGACGGCACCGTCTTCCTCTCGACGCCCAACGTGCTCACGCTCGCCCCCAAGGGCGCCTCCCGCTCAGGCAATCCGTGGCACGTCCACGAGTACCGGGCCGAGGAGTTCGAGGCCCTCTGCCGCGCGCACTTTCGAACCGTCGAGATGCACGGCCTCTTCCACGCCCGCAAGCTGCGCGCACACGAGCTCGCGCTGCGCGGCGGCTGGGATCGGATCCACCCGCGCCTCGGGCTGACCGATCGCTTCTATCGCTGGTTCACGCCCGCCATCGCCGCGTCGGACTTCGCCCTGCGAGCCGCGGACGGGGCGAATCTCGACCGCGCACTCGACTTCGTCGCGGTGTGCCGCCCGTGAGCGCTCGCCGCGAGCGCGGCGCGCTCGCCGTCGTCCTGCACACGCACATGCCGTATGTCGAGGGCCACGGAACGTGGCCGTTCGGCGAGGAGTGGCTGTGGGAGGCGATGGCCGGCTGTTACCTGCCGCTGCTCGACCTGCTCGACGAGGGCGCCCGGCTGACGCTGTCGCTGACGCCCGTCCTCTGCGACCAGCTCGAGTCCGCTGGGATCGAGGAGCGCTTCACCGCCTTCGTCGAGGGCGTCAGGCGGACGACGCACGAGCTTGACGCCGCCGGATTGCGAGCCGGCGGCTTCGAGACGCTCGCCGTCGAGGTCGAACGCTCCTTACGGGACTACACCGGCGCGCTCGAGGGCCTGCGTCGTCGCGGCGGCGACATGCTCGGCGCACTCGCGCCGCACGCGCAGTGGACCTCCTCGGCGACCCACGCAATCCTGCCGCTGCTCGCCAGCGACGCCGGCGTCCGCATGCAGGTCCAGACCGGCATCGACGCCCACCGGCGGCGCTTCGGCGGTGGCTGGCGCGGCGGCTTCTGGCTGCCCGAGTGCGCCTACGCCCCTTGGCTCGAGCGGGTCCTCGAGGACGCCGGCGTCGCCAGCGTGTGCGTGGAGCTGACCAACCAATTCGGCATCGGCGCGGCCGAGCACCTGCGGCCGATCGCGACCGAGTCCGGCGTCGTGCTGGTGCCGATCGACCGCGCGACGATGTCGTTGGTCTGGAGCGATGACGGCTACCCGGCCGCGGGCGCCTACCGCGACTATCACCATCACACCATTCATCACCACAACCCGTGGGGCAACGACGGGGGTGACTACGATCATCGCGCCGCACTTGGCCTGGCCCGCGAGCACGCGGCAGACTTCGTCGCCCGCACGATCGCTCGCCTCGCGACGCCGGCCGCTCAGGGCCTCCCCGGGGGTGGTCTCGTCGTCTGCGCGCTCGACACCGAGCTGCTCGGCCACTGGTGGTATGAGGGCCTCGCCTGGCTGGCGGCGGTGGTCGAGGAGTGTTCGCGACAGGGTCTCGAGCTGCTGCGCCTCGACGACGCGCTCGAGCGCTGCGAGCCCGCTCGGATGCCGGCCGATGCGGGGATCGTCGAGGGGGCCAGCTCGTGGGGGAGCGGCGGTGACCTATCCACCTGGTCGGGCCCGGTGGTTGGGGAGATGGCCTTCGCGACGCGCGCAGCCGAGCTGCGGGTGCTGGCAGCCGAGGCCCCGGTCAGCCGGGCCGCCGTGCGCGAGCTGTTGGCGTTGCAGGCGAGCGACTGGCCGTTCATGGTCTCGCGCGAGTTGACCGTCCCCTACGCGCACGAGCGCTTCGAGGGCCACCGTCAGGCGCTCGCCGGGGCGCTGGTGGCCGGCGAGCCGGCCGACGAGGCGGGTGCGCGCAACCTCGCCCGCGATGCAGACCCGCTGTTGCTGTACGCGCCGTAGCTCACCCGGTTTTCTCCGTCGGGCGCCGTGATAGTGATTGCCTCCCGTACTTCCACCGAGAGGAAACGACATGGCAGTCGCCCAGACCCCCGTGCAGGGCCCGGACGCGCGCGATCCGCTGCGCCACCACACCCACTACCGGGAAGGTCAGCAGGGCTCGTCTCCCTACGCAGGCGGCAGCAGCTTCATGGAGCGCGTGTCCGAGGCCGTCGCGAGCGGGATGGGCACGGTCCCGTTCCTGCTGGTCAGCTCGACTGTGATCGTCGCCTGGGTGCTCTCCAACCACGTCGTGCACTTCCTCAGCAAGTCCTGGACTGGGCTGCTCAACGGAAACGGCTTCGACCCCGCTCCCTTCATCTTGCTCAACCTCGTGTTCTCGGCGGTCGCCTTCTACACGGGCGCGCTCGTGATCATCGCTCAGAAGGCGCAGACCAGGACCGACAAGGCCAATGAGGAAGCGGCGGCCAAGCACCGCGACGAGCTCTCCCAGGTCCAGACCGACCTACTCCAGCAGAACACCGACCTCACCAAGCAGGTCCACGCGCTGAGCGAAAAGATGACGACGCTCACCGAAGAGGTCCATCAGGCGACCTGCAGAGGCGGCGCGACGCCCGCGTGAACGCTACTCCCAGCGCAGCTTCGCCGGCGTCTCGCGCATGCGCAGGATGCGCGCCGGAGAGCCGCCGACGACCGCGTTGGCCGGGACGTCTCGGGTCACGACGGAGCTCGTTCCGACGATGCTGTTGTCGCCGATCGTGACGCCGCGCAGGACACAGGCGCCGTAGCCCATCCAGACGTTGTTGCCCACGCGCACGTCGCGCTTGTAGATGCCTTGGGTGCGAATCGGTCGCTCGACCTCGGTGGCGCCATGATCGAAGTCGATCAGCATGACCCGGTCGGCCACGATGCACTCTCGTCCGATCGACACGTGCTGGAAGGCCGAGATCGTGCACTCCTGGCCGATGACGCTCTTGGCGCCGATCGATACCTCGCCCTCGTGCACGCGGATCTTGCAGGCGTGGCCGATCCACGCCCACCGGCCGATCCGCAGCTTTGCGCCGCGGCCGATCTCGAGCTTGACGCCCGGGCAGACGAAGCACAGGCCGTCCGTCTCCAGGCGGCCGCGAAAGCGGAGCTTCAGCCACGCGAACCTCGCGATGAGGATGGCGTAGGAGGGGCTGACCATGTGGTTGGCGCGCATGAAGCGCAGCAGCGCCAGCGGCCCACCCGACAGCGGGGTCGGCGCCGCTCGTGGGATCCCGGCTTGGGCGTCGGGCTCCTCGGCAGGGGCTTCGGCGACTAGCTCCATGGATCCTCGGAAGCTTAAAGGACGGCCGTCGCGTGATCGCCCTGCGATGATTGCGCGCCGGATGACCGAGCCCACACTTGCCCAGCGCCTTCTCGACGGCGACCGGCGTGCGCTGGCCCGCGCGATCACCCTCGTCGAGGACGACCGCCCAGAGGGCTGGCAGCTCGTCCGCGAGGTGTATCCCCACACCGGCGCTGCCGAGGTCGTCGGCTTCACGGGACCGCCGGGCGTCGGCAAGTCGACGCTGATCGGCGCCGTGACGAAGGCCCGACGCGAGGCCGGCCGCACCGTTGGCGTCCTGTCGATCGACCCGTCCTCGCCGTTCACGCACGGCGCCCTGCTGGGAGATCGGATCCGCCTGTCCGAGCATTTCCTCGACCCGGGCGTGTTCATCCGCTCGATGGCCAACCGCGGCGCGCTCGGCGGGCTGTCCGAGGCCGCGCTGCAGGCGGCCCTGCTGCTCGACGCGGCCGGGCGCCAGGACGTGTTCGTCGAGACCGTCGGCGTCGGTCAGGCCGAGATCGACATCATCGACCACGCCGACACGATTGTCCTCGTCCTGATGCCGGGATCGGGCGACTCGATCCAGGCGCTGAAGGCCGGCGTGATGGAGATCCCCGACGTGATCGTCATCAACAAGGCCGACCACCCCCTGACGGACACGATGGTTCGTGAGATCCGCGGCGTCCTGTCGCTGGCCAACCTCGATCGCTCGCCCGAGGAAGCCCGCGCGAGCTGGCGCGTCCCGATCATCAAGACCGAGGCCAACCGGGGCCTCGGCATCGAGGAGCTCGTCAAGAGCCTGGGTGAGCACCGCGCCCACATCGTCGGCGCCGGCCAGCTCGAGGAGCGGCGTCGACGCAACCTTCACAACGAGGTGCTCGCGATCGCCACGGCCCGCATGCGCCGGCGCCTGGAGGAGGATCTGCGCGAGGACGCCGAGTTCCAGCGGCTGCTCGATGAGGTCGTCGGGCGACGCCTCGACCCCGCCAGCGCCGCCTCGAGCCTGCTCGAACGCGCCGCCGGCCTGGTTCAGCCCGTCGAGTAGGGTCTCGACCGATATGGGATACCTCGAGCTCGCCGATAGGAGCTGGCCCGTCCTCGGGCGCCTGATGCAGGGCCACACGGCGATCTACCGCGCGAGCAAGGGCATCATCGGCCATCGCTTTCCGGGCTCGCCGCCGATGCTGCTGCTCGATCACGTGGGGGCGAAGAGCGGCGTCAGGCGCACGAGCCCGCTCGTCTACGGACGCGACGGGCAGAACCTCGTCCTGGTGGCGTCCAAGGGCGGCTATCCGAAGCACCCGGCCTGGTTTCACAACCTGCGGGCAAATCCCGACACGACCGTCCAGGTCGGCTCGAGCGTCTGCCCTGTCCACGCCCGCGTCGCCGCCGGCGAGGAGCGCGCCCGGCTGTGGACGCTGATGGTGTCGGTCTACGGCGGCTACGAAGGCTATCGCCGCCGCACCGACCGGGAGATACCGCTCGTCGTGCTCGAGCCGCGCTAGGCGCCGAGCGCCCGCGCGATGACCATCTGCTGGATCTCGTCGGTGCCCTCGCCGATCGTCAGTATCTTCGCGTCGCGGTAGAAGCGGCAGACGGGGTACTCCTCGATGAAGCCGTAGCCTCCGTGTATCTGGACGGCCTCCTCGGCGCAGCGAACCGCCAGGCGGCCGGTCTTGAGCTTGGCCTGGGCGGCGGTCAGGGTGAAGTTGCGTCCGGCGTCCTTCTCCAGCGCCGCCTTGTGGACGAGCAGCCGGGCGGCCGCGATCTCGGTCGACATGTCCGCGAGCTTGCCCTGGATGGCCTGGAACTTCGAGATCGCCTGGCCGAACGCCCGGCGCTCCTTGGCGTAGCTCAGCGCCTCGTCGAGCGCTCCCTGCGCGAGCCCGACGCCCATGGCCGCGACGCCGATCCGGCCGATGTCGAGGATGTGCAGGAACTGCTTGAAGCCCGCACCGCGCGGCCCCAGCAGGTTCTCCTCGGGCACGCGGCAGTCGGCGAACGTCAGCGGTCGAGTGTCCGACGCGTTCCAGCCCATCTTGCGGTAGGGCTCGCCCTGCTCGTAGCCCGGCGTCCCGTTGGCCACGATCAGGTTGGAGATCTCCTTGCCGGCGCTCTCGCTCTCGCCCGTGACCGCCGTGATGCAGACGATGCCCGAGATGTCAGTGCCCGCGTTGGTGATGAACTGCTTGGCGCCGTCGATCGCCCATTCGCCGTCGCTGAGGCGTGCACGGGTGCGGGTGTTGCCGGCGTCCGAGCCGGCCTCCGGCTCGGTCAGGCCGAACGCGCCGAGCCGCTCACCCGAGCACAGCCGCGGCATCCACTCGCGCTTCTGCTCCTCGCTCCCGAACAGGTACAGGGGCTGGGTGCCGAGTGATGTGTGGGCGCACAGCGTGATCGCGACCGACGAGTCCACCCGCGTCAGCTCCTCGACAGCGAGCGCATAGGCCAACGTGTCCCCGCCGCCCCCGCCGTACTCCTCGGGGAACGGGATGCCCATCAGCCCGAGCTTGCCGAGCTTGGCGACGATGTCGTAGGGAAACGACTTTGTCCGGTCGAGCTCCTCGGCCACCGGGGCGACCTCGCCCTGCGCGAATTCCCTGACCGTCCGCCTGATCAGCTCGTGGTCCGCTGAGAGGTCGAAGTCCATCGCCCGGCCATTCTCACACGTCGCGTCCCTAGGATGGGTCGCCACGTGAGCCGCAGGCGCCTGATCCTCGACTTCCTCGCCCGCGGCACCTCCCATCGCTACGGCCCACACCGCTCGCAGCGAGCCGACCTCTACCTGCCGGTCGGCGCCGGCCCGCATCTGGTCATGGTGCTCGTACACGGCGGCTCGTGGCAGAGGCGCTACGGCAAGGTCGTCATGCGCGGTCTCGCCGGCGATCTCATCAGACGCGGATGGGCGGTATGGAACATCGAGTACCGGCGCCTGGAGGATGGCGGTGGCTGGCCGGCCACGTTCGCGGACGTGGCGCTCGCGATCGACCATCTCCCGGCCCTCGACGCTCCCCTGGACCTCGACGACGTCGGGATCCTCGGCCACTCGGCCGGCGGTCACCTGGCACTGTGGGCCGCGAGCCGCCACCACTTGCCGGCGGGCGCGCCGGGCGCCGGTCCCTCGATCCGCCTGACGCGGGCGATCGGGCAGGCGCCGGTCTCCGACCTGGCGGGCGCCTACGAGCTGTGGCACGGGGGCGCCGCCGGAAGGCTGATGGGGGGATCCCCGCAGGAGCTGCCCGAGCGCTACGCGGTCGGCGATCCGATCGAGCTGGTCCCGGCCGCCATGCCCGTGCTGTTGGTCCACGGCGTCGTCGACGACACCGTCTCGATTCGGCTGAGCCGGAACTACCGCCGGCGCGCCGAGGAGGCCGGCGGCAGCGTCGAGCTGATTGAGATCGAGGGGCCCGCCGGAGAGCACCGCGCGCACATCGATCCACGCGGCGAGGCGTGGACGGCGGTTACGCGCTGGCTCGGACTGCCCGTCGGGGTCTGAGGGCCGACAGCAGCTCGTCGAGGCGGCTAGCCCGCGTGGGAGCGCGCCAGCTCGACGAGCAGGCGCACCCCGTAGCCTGAGGCGCCCTTGCCGACGTAGGCCCTGTCGAGATCCCAGGCCGAACCGGCGATGTCGACGTGCGCCCACGGCACGTCGCCGACGAAGTTCGACAGGAACGCTCCGCCGACGATGGTGCCGGCCTTGCGCGCTTCGGGCGCGTTGTCGAGATCGGCATAGCGTCCCTTGATCAGCTCGTCGTACTCGGCGTGCAGCGGCAGCCGCCAGACGATCTCGCCGCTCGCGCGGCCGGCTGCGTCGAGCGCGGCGAAGAGCTCGTCATCGTTGCTCATCACGCCCGCATACGTCGAGCCCAGGGCGATGATGACCGCGCCGGTCAACGTCGCTAGGTCGACGATCCGCTGGCCGCCTTCGGCGACCGCGTGGCACAGGCAGTCGGCCAGCACCAAGCGGCCCTCGGCGTCGGTGTTGTTGACCTCGATCGTGCGGCCGTTGGCGGCCGTGACGATGTCGCCGGGCTTGACGGATCTCCCGCTCGGGAGGTTCTCGGTCGCGCCGACGACGGCGAGCAGCCGCACCGGCATGCGCAGCCGGGCGATAACCGCGACAGCCTCGATGACCGCGGCGCCGCCGGACATGTCGAACTTCATCTCGGCCATCTTCGGGCCGGGCTTCAGGGAGATGCCGCCGCTGTCGAACGTGACGGCCTTGCCGACGAAGCAGAGCGTCGGCCCGTCGGCGCCGGGTCCGTCGTAGCGAAGGGTGATCAGGGCGGGGTCCTGCTCGGATCCTTGCGCCACGGCGGCGAAGGCACCCATGCCGCGGGCGATGATGCCCTCACGCCCGTCGACCTCGACAGACAACCCGCTCACCTCGTTGGCGAGGGCGCGCGCGTAGTCGGCCAGCGCGGTCGGTGTCAGGTCGTTGGCCGGCCGGTTCTGCAGATCGCGGGCGGCGTTGACGGCGGCGGCGAGGAGGCCCGCCTCGGCGACGGTCGACTCGAGGTCGTCCGCTGCCGCGATCAGGAGCTCTTCGATCTGACCCGGCTCTGAATCCTCGCCCGACGCCGACTTGTGCATGTCGAAGCGATAGGCCGCAAGGACGGTTCCCTCGACGAGGGCCGTCGCGATCGCCGCCTCGCTGGCCTGCGGCATCTGCCAGCAGAGCGTCCGAGTTGACATCTCCTGGGCGCGCGCCGCGGCCGTCGCGGCGGCCACGCGGGCGCGCTCGTGGTCGAAGTCCGCGCGTGGACCGAGGCCGACGAGCAGCCAGCGCCTGGACTCGGCGTGGGTGACGGCGAGTGCCTTGAACGAGCGGCGGGCCTCGCCGCTCGAGAGGAGCTCGGTGAGCTCGGCGGGCGAGTCCGGCGGCGCGCTCTCGTCCTCGAACACGCCGACTGCGATCGTGTCGGCGTCGCTGGTGCGCGGCGGCTGGCTGATCGAGGTGACGCGCATCGCGCGCACGATATCCGGCCGCCGGCGATGGCGCCG